>Ga0180008_1001171_pt1 | contig 17388 bp, 21 predicted proteins | sample MM_PW_MetaG_FD_121121 | JGI IMG/M metagenome (GOLD analysis project Ga0180008, IMG submission 121121) | Groundwater microbial communities from the Aspo Hard Rock Laboratory (HRL) deep subsurface site, Sweden - MM_PW_MetaG | ecosystem: Environmental > Aquatic > Deep subsurface > Groundwater...
GGCACCGCAGAAGGGACAGTGCATGGTGGCAGGCAACAAAAAAAGGGAGGGCCATGGTAGCGCATCCCCGTGGCAAGACAAGCCATAGCCTTTACGGTATATAGGCTGACTATTATGTTTCTTGTGTTCAGTTCACGGATTTTTGCCCTTTTTGGAGCCGTACATGCCGTTACGACCGCTGGTTTTACTCACGATGTTCAGTTTTCTGGTCGCCTGCAGCAGCGAAGCGCCAAAACCAGCGGCCCCGCAACCTGCGCCGCAACAAGAGAAAAAAATCCCTGGCCAGGAGCCGCTCGGGCCATTGCCGTCCTACCAGCGCGAAGTCAGTGGCACCCTCAATGGTGTGCCGGCCGGCGCCGAAGTGGAGTTGGCGCTACTGGTGATCGACGAACGCAGCCGCCCGCAACAACTGCTGGCCAGCAGCGTGCTGATCGGCAACAACAAACCACTGGCCTTCCGCCTGCGCTTCAACCCACAAGCGTTCCCCGCCGGTGCCCGCGTTGAGCTGCGTGGTCGCGCCAGCCAGTCCGGGCAGTTGATCCTGCATCTGCCGGCGGTGCGTATCCAGCAGCCGATCACCCAGACCACCGGGCCCCTGCAACTCGTTCGCGCCCCATGACGCCACCGCTGCACCTGCAACGGGCCTTGAGCGAACTGATCGGTGACGCGCAACTGGTGCCCTGCCCGTTGCCGGGCACCGACCTGTCGTTATGGCTGCTGGACGCCGACAACATGGACCGCGCCTTCAGTCCCGAGGAAACCCGACGCATCCTGCACGAGCCGCCCTACTGGAGCTTCTGCTGGGCCAGCGGCCTGGCACTGGCCCGCTACCTGGCGGCCAACCCGCAATGGGTGGCGGGCAAGCGCGTCCTGGATTTTGGCGCCGGCTCAGGCGTTGCGGGGATTGCCGCAGTGAAAGCCGGCGCCCTGGAAGTCGTGGCCTGTGACCTGGACCCGCTGGCACTCGGCGCCTGCCGTGCGAATGCCGAACTCAATGGCGTAACGCTGGGCTATTCGGCGGATTTCTTTGCCGAGGCCGACCGTTTCGACCTGATTCTGGTGGCGGACGTGCTGTACGACCGGGCGAACCTGCCGCTGCTGGATCAATTCCTCAGCCGCGGGCGAGAAGCGTTGGTCGCCGATTCGCGGGTGCGGGATTTCCAACATCCGGACTATCAACGGCTGGGGATCCTGGAGGCATTGACGTTGCCGGACCTGGCGGAGCCTTGGGAGTTTCGCAGGGTGAGTCTGTATCATTCGCGCAGGCCTTGAGGCCATCGCCGGCAAGCCAGCGCCTACAGTGCCGGTTTGCCCCGCCCGCGCTTTCAGCCAACCCCACCAGGCCTTATAGTTGCCCCATTCCCGCTTTCTTCGAGATCCCCCATGAGTGAGCCCACGCCCTACATTTTCGATGTCACCACTGCCACCTTCGATCAGGCCGTCATCGAAAACTCGTTCCACAAACCCGTGCTGGTGGATTTCTGGGCCGAATGGTGTGCGCCATGCAAGGCGCTGATGCCGTTGCTGGCGCAGATTGCCGAGAGTTATCAGGGTGAGCTGCTGTTGGCCAAGGTCGATTGCGAGGCCGAGCAGGACATTGTTGCGCGCTTTGGTATTCGCAGCCTGCCGACCGTGGTGCTGTTCAAGGACGGCCAACCGGTGGATGGGTTTGCCGGGGCGAAGCCGGAGTCTGAGATTCGCGCGCTGCTGGAGCCCCATGTGCAGATGCCGCCCCCTGCGCAGGCGGACCCGCTGGAGCAGGCCCAGGCGCTGTTTGCCGAGGGGCGTATCAGTGAGGCCGAGGCTGTGCTGGTGGCCTTGCTCGGTGAGGACAACACCAATGCCGGCGCATTGATTCTCTACGCGCGCTGCCTGGCCGAGCGTGGCGAACTGGGCGAAGCGCAGGCCGTGCTCGATGCAGTCAAGAGCGACGCGCACAAGGCGGCGCTCGCCGGCGCCAAGGCGCAGATCACGTTCCTGCGCCAGGCCGCCGAGTTGCCAGACGCCGCCGACCTCAAGGCCCGCCTGGCGCAAAACCCGCAGGATGATGAAGCGGCGTATCAGTTGGCCGTGCAGCAATTGGCCCGCCAGCAATACGACGCGGCACTGGAAGGCTTGCTCAAGTTGTTTATCCGTAACCGCAGCTACAGCGAAGGCCTGGCGCACAAGACGCTGCTGCAAGTGTTCGAGTTGCTGGGCAACGACCACCCGCTGGTCACCGTGTATCGCCGCAAGTTGTTCGCCGCGCTGTACTAATCAGCGATCCAACTGTACTGCGGCGTATCCCCGCCGCTGGACACCTTCACCTTGGCGCTATGGCGCAAGCGCACTAACAGGCGCTTGCCCGCCTGGGCGCTGCCGGCCAGCCCTTCGAGGCGATCCGACAACTCCAGCCCACTGAGTTGCCCAGCCTCACGCAGCAGGGCCTGGGCGGCCTGCCACAGGTTCGAGTCCTGATTGACCGCTGCCGGCATGGCAGGCTCTGCGCCCGTCGCTGGCGTGGCCGCCTGCAGGTGCACGCCCAGTCGCGCCCAATCGCTATCGTCCAACTCCAGGGTCAAGTCCACGGGCAGCTCGCCGATGGTTCCACGAATTCGCATCATTGCTCGTCCTCCAGCATTTTTCTGACGAGCATGCTCCCACGCGTCTTGCGCAACGCCAAGCGGACGGTCAAACTCTCGGCACATTTTGTTATAAGATCACATAACAAAACATTCATTCACGCCCTGGAGTCTCTCTATGCGCCGCCTGCTGCTCGCTTTGCCGTTTGCCCTGTTGCCACTGGCTGCCCAGGCCGCTGACGAACACCATCACGACCACGATCATGAACACGGCAGCCTTGGCGCCCATGAGCATGGCGTTGCCCGCCTGAACGCGGTGCTCGATGGCAAGGCGCTGGAACTGGAGCTGGAAAGCCCGGCGATGAACCTGGTGGGCTTTGAGCACCTGGCCACCACCGACGCCGACAAAGCCAAGGTCGCCGCCGCCCGCAAGCAGTTGGAGCAACCCATGGCACTGTTCAATCTGCCCAAGGCCGCCGGTTGTGCAGTCAGCAGCCAGGAACTGGAAAGCCCCCTGTTTGGCGATAAACCAGAAGATGATCATGACCACGCCACCGATGGCAAAGGCGCCGCCGCCCATGACCATGATCACAGTGAAATCCACGCCCGCTACCAGATCACTTGCGCCAGCCCCGACGCGCTGAAGAACCTCGACCTGGCGAACCTCTTCAAGACCTTCCCCGCCACCCAGAAAATTCAGGTACAACTGATCGGCCCGAGCGGCCAGCAGGGTGTTGAAACGACGGCCAAGACTGCCACTCTGAAATTCTGACTCCACACGCTCAACTGTAGGCGCTGGCTTGCCTGCGCCTACAGTTGAGCGCGCTCAGCAGGTGATATTGAGTTCCCATGACCCAAGCACTGATCGAACTGTCCGGCCTGGGCTTTAACTGGCCAGGTCACCCCCAGTTGCTGGATATCCCCGCGTTTCGCCTGGAGCCTGGGGAAACCCTGTTTCTCAAGGGCCCCAGCGGTAGCGGCAAGACCACCCTGTTAGGCTTGTTGGGCGGTGTGCAGAAACCCACGCGTGGCAGCATTCGCTTGCTCGGCCAGGAGCTGACCGAACTGTCGGCCGGTGCCCGCGATCGGTTTCGGGTCGACCACACCGGCTACATCTTCCAGCAGTTCAACCTGCTGCCGTTTCTGTCGGTGCGCGAGAACGTCGAACTGCCTTGCCACTTCTCCAAACTGCGGGCGCAACGGGCGATCCAGCGTCATGGCAGTGTCGACCAGGCCGCCGCGACCCTGCTCGCGCACCTTGGCCTCAAGGATCCGGGCTTGTTGGAGCGCCGCGCCGATGCGCTGTCCATCGGCCAGCAACAACGGGTCGCCGCCGCCCGAGCGCTGATCGGCCAGCCGGAACTGGTGATCGCCGACGAGCCGACCTCGGCCCTGGACCACGACGCCAGGGAAGCCTTCCTTCAACTGCTGTTTACCGAATGCCGCGAGGCGGGTGCCAGCCTGTTGTTCGTCAGCCATGACCAGAGCCTGGCTTCGCTGTTCGACCGCCACCTGTCGCTGGCCGAGCTCAATCGCGCCGCCACGCCGCCCGAGGTTTGAGATGTATTTGTTCCGTCTAGCCATGGCCAGCCTGGCAAACCGCCGCTTTACCGCGCTCCTCACCGCATTCGCCATCGCCCTGTCGGTGTGCCTGTTGCTGGCAGTAGAACGTGTGCGTACCGAGGCCCGCGCCAGCTTTGCCAGCACCATCAGCGGCACCGACCTGATCGTCGGCGCCCGTTCCGGCTCGGTCAACCTGCTGCTGTACTCGGTCTTTCGCATCGGCAACGCCACCAACAACATCCGCTGGGACAGCTTCGAGCACTTTGCCGCCAGCCCACAGGTGAAATGGGCAATCCCCATATCCCTCGGCGACTCCCATCGCGGTTACCGGGTGATGGGCACCACCCAAGCCTACTTCGAGCACTACCAGTACGGTCGCAAGCAGAACCTGCAGTTGGCCAGTGGCCGGGCGTTTGCCACTGACCCGTTCGAGGTGGTGCTCGGCGCCGAAGTGGCCGACGCCCTGCATTACAAGCTCGGCGATCCATTGGTGCTGGCCCACGGCGTGGCGGTGGTCAGCCTGGTCAAGCACGATGACAAGCCGTTTACCGTGGTCGGTATTCTGCAGCGCACCGGCACCCCGGTAGACCGTACCCTGCATATCAGTCTCGGCGGCATGGAGGCGATTCATATCGACTGGCACAACGGCGTGCCGGCCCAGGGCAAGGGCCGGATCAGTGCTGACCAGGCGCGCAATATGGACCTCACGCCGCAAGCCATCACCGCGTTTATGCTGGGGTTGAACAACAAGATTTCGACCTTTGCCCTGCAACGGCAGATCAACGAATTCCGTGGCGAGCCGATGCTGGCGATCCTGCCAGGCGTGGCCTTGCAAGAGCTGTGGAGCATGATGGGCACTGCGGAAAAGGCGCTGTTCGTGATCTCGCTGTTTGTGGTGCTGACCGGGTTGATCGGCATGCTCACGGCGATCCTCACCAGCCTCAATGAGCGCCGCCGGGAAATGGCGATCCTGCGCTCCGTGGGCGCGCGGCCCTGGCATATTGCGAGCCTGCTGATTTTCGAGGCCTTCGCCCTGGCCCTGGCCGGGGTGGTGGCGGGGCTTGGCCTGCTGTATGTGTGTATCGCTGCGTCCCGTGGCTATTTACAGGCCAATTACGGCCTGGACCTGCCGTTGGCGCTGCCCAGCCCGTATGAATGGACGCTGCTCGCCGGTATCCTGGTCGCCGCCCTGCTGATGGGCAGCGTGCCGGCCTGGCGCGCCTATCGCCAATCCTTGGCCGATGGCCTGTCGATCCGATTATGAGGAAAGCCTCGATGCGCCGTGCCCTGCTTGCGCTGTTATGGATGGTGGCCCTGCCCGCGTGGGCCGAGGCGCCCCGGGACTTGTCGTGGCAAGAAATGATTCCGCCGGACGCACCGGTGGAGGTGCCCAACATGACGCCGTTGCACGACCTGTCGAACATGGCCGACGCCCTGTCGGCGGAAGCCGCGCCAGCCGCCAAGCAGGATTTGCCCAACGCGCCGGTGGTGACCAAACTGAACGGCCAGCAGATCCGCCTGCCGGGCTATATCGTGCCGCTGGAGGTCAGCGAGGAAGGCCGCACCACCGAGTTCCTGCTGGTGCCTTACTTCGGCGCCTGCATCCATGTGCCGCCCCCACCGTCGAACCAAATCGTGCATGTCAGGAGCGAGATCGGCGTGAAGCTCGAAGAGCTGTACCAGCCGTATTGGATCGAAGGACAGATGCAGGTCAAGCCTTCCACCAGCGAACTGGCGGATGCGGGCTACCAGATGGATGCCGAGAAGATCTACGTCTACGAGATGGCGGAATAAAGCTGTATTCAAGAGCACCGAAAAGCCAATGTGGGGCTGGCTTGCCTGCTCCCACACAAGCTCTGCGCTACCTGAATTTCACCAGCAGGGCGACAACCGCCATCCCAATGCAAGAAGCGATCACCAGTGTCACATCGATAATCAAAAGCCGCTTCAGGTATGGTGGGAAATTTTCAAGATCTGCAGGGTTTACATCGCCCATACGGATATACGCCTTAGGCCACACTACCATTCCGCAAATTTTCGCCATTTCCAAGAGAGACCAGATCACCCCACGCTTGCCTAGGCTCGGCCCCCAGGCATAAATGTAACGGCTATTCCTCAAGGCCTCTTTCAGTGCGTCTAGGTGACAATGAGTCAGGTAAAGACTGAAAACCATACTCACAAGTGCGAGCAGACCTGGGCTGCCGGAAACAACGATCGCAACCCATAAAGGCCAAGTGTCGATACTGCTCATGGTTGTGTAACTTCGTAAAGTTTCTCACCCAGGTATTCGCCCCCCACACCACCAAGGGTCGTACCTATCCATGAACCAGTTCCTACCAAGGCTGCAACACAGACAACTCCCCCTATACCTGTAGACACACCAAGCGCTGCGCAGAATGGTCCGCCGGCCATTTGGCCCAGCCGTCCACCCGCAATGCCACCGGAGGTGGATAAGCTAAATTGTCCACCTTCAGTAAACTTGACCCTCTCACAAGCCACCCCCGAACCGGCGTTACACACCTCCTGTATAGCCAACAACGACGACACACCACCAATTCCAATCCCGATATACCCTCCCGCCTTCATATACTGGGCCGCCCGGCTGGTCGCTTCGACATGACTGGCATAACCCGGAATCTGCCCCGGCGCGCCGGCCTTGCTCCAGTGGTGCACCAGGCTTCGACTGGAAATGCCCAATGCCGTTTTCAACTTGGGATGATCGCCCAGACTTGTCTGGCCCCGCAGCCGGGTGGAGTTCAGCAGATGAGCATCCAACTGGGCCATCAGGTATCGGCGATCGGCAAAGAATTGCGGTGATTTGAGGTGGCCATGCCGACGATAACTTTCCTGATGCAACCGTTCCATGTCCTGCAGGGTTTCGCGCAGTCTGGCCAGATGCGTTTCCATCACCACGGCACTGACGCCCAGCCAGGTTGAGGTCTGCCCGGTAAAACTGGCGATTTCAGCCGCGTGGCGCAGTCGGAACTCAGCCTCGTCCGGCGTCAGCGGAGCCAGGGACTCGTTGACCTGTTGGGCAGCCTGCATCAATCGCGCTTCCTGATAGGTGCAGGCAGCGTTGCTGGGATCGCTCAGTACGATCATCGAGCCGGCCTTGACCTCGCCCACATCTGGGTTGAGCGCCCTGAACCTGCGCATCACGATAGGGTCGGGCCGGGGAAAAAGTGTGGCCTCCAGAGCTTCGCGAACCATGTGTTTGGGCGCAATGTAGAAGCCAGGCTCCTGGCCCGATATCGCTGACGTTGGATTGCCCGGCGGTGTGAGCGCGGCTTGAAGCGGTACTGTCGGGCGCTGGGCGAGCGTTGAGTGAGCCGGTTCAGCAGCTCGACTGATCGCTCGCGATGCAGCGCCGTTATTGCCGTAGATAGCCGTCGTCACTGTGGGGATCAACTGTGCTTTGCACGGGCAACCGCTGTGGCTATCCAACGTGCCCGCCATCAGCCGGCCATGGCTGTTCATGTGCGAGATGCCACCAACAATCCGATAGGTTTTCCCGTCCTTGCCACAGGTGACTCGATCACCTTCACAAGCATGCAGGAGGCCGTACCAGTTGACTCTTGGATCACCCTCCAGAACTTCGCCACCGCAGGTGGTTTTGTCGCCCAGGCCGATGAAATAACCCTTTTCCATGTGCATTCCTTTTCTTACGCCCCAGCGAACGCAAACACCGTGAGGTGTGTTGACTCATGAGCAATAGGATGGCGCCTGTCTGGCGTGAGAAAAGGATGTTGGTGAACAACCCAAGACCAAACAACTGCCTGTTCGGCTAGGTTTTTTAAAAAGCGAATCTTCCGACAGCCATTCAGGGCTACCAGTAGGAAAGTCGATCTTCAGGAGCCCGCTCACTCATTGCAATTGCAGTGATCACCGTTTCATTGAGCTGAGTCAAAGGCCCGGCCACAACGATCTTTACCATTGGACACAGCCAACTAAAAACGTCCTTTGGAGCCACCCATGCACAAATCACTGCTCAGCGCTTCCCTCTTCGCGCTTGCACTCGCCGCCCCTATTGCCCATGCCCACGAGGCTGGCGACATCCTCGTTCGTGCCGGTGCAATCACCGTCAACCCAAAGGCCGACAGCGGCAGCGTCAAGGTTGACCAAGGCCCGCTGGCCGGCACCAACCTGGGTGGCAAGGCGACCATGAGCAGCGACACGCAGCTGGGTCTCAACTTCGCCTACATGCTGACCAACCACATCGGTATCGAACTGCTGGCCGCCACGCCGTTCGAGCATGATGTGAAGATCAAGAACACTGCCCTCGGCGCCGCAAACGGCAAGCTCGGTACCCTCAAGCACCTGCCGCCCACCCTGAGCGTCGTGTACTACCCGCTGGACAGCAAGTCGGCGTTCCAGCCTTACGTCGGCGCCGGGATCAACTACACCTGGATCTATGACGAACACGTCGGCAGTCGCGCCCAGGGCGAAGGTTTCAGCAACTTCAAGGCCGAGAATTCCTGGGGTTGGGCCGCGCAGATCGGCGCGGACTACATGATCAACGATAAGTGGATGATCAACGGCCAGGTGCGCTACATCGACATCAGCACCAAAGCCACCGTCGACAACAACGCCCTGGCGGCGGGCACACGCGCCAAGGTCAATGTGGACGTGGATCCGATGGTCTACATGGTGGGTATCGGCTACAAGTTCTAAGCCCCAGCCCAACCCCCAATATGGGAGCCTGGCTTTTGTAGAAACTGGCTTGCCGGCGATAGCGTCACCTCGGTGTTCTGATAGACCGCGGTGCCTGCATCGCCGGCAAGCCGGCTCCTACAGGAGAAGGGCTCCCGGATCAGTTATGCCGGTAGAAGCGATCCAGCAACGCCGGCAGCCCCGCACGCCACGCCCGTGGCTTGATACCGAATGTGTGCAGGATCTTCTTGCAGGCCAGCACCGCATGTTGCGGCTCGTCGGCGGCGTCTGGCCGCGCGGCGTGGGCCTGGGCGGTCGGCGCTTCGACCGCCAATGAATGGAAGTTGCGCGCTTCGGTAAGGATCGCCTGGCCCAGGGCCACGGGAGTGGTCGCCTCTTGCCCCGCGTAATGGTAGGTGCCCCACAACGGCGCCGCACAATCGAGTTGCTTGAGCACTGAGATAATCACCCGTGCAGCATCGTCCACCGGCGTCGGGTTGCCCCGTCGATCGTCGGCCAGCAACAACTCCTCGGGTTTCTCGGCCCGTGCCAGGAAACGTCCGAGCGCGCCATCGACGCTGTCATCGAGCAACCAGCCAAAACGTAGCAGCACATGTTGCGGGCAGGTGGCACGCACGCTCTGCTCAATGCGCCATAGCGCCTGGCCGCGCAGGCCCAGGGGCACCGGCTCGTCTTTTTCGCTGTAGGCCGTCGCGCGCGAGCCATCGAACACCCGGTAGCTGGAGGGTTGCAGCAGCGTGATGTTGTGGTGTTGGCACAGTTCTGCCAAACGCTCGACGGCAGATTCCTGCCCGGCCAGGCGGGCCTCGTTCACGCTTTCGGCCTGGAACCAGTCGAAATAGTAGGCGAGGTTGATCAAGGCATCGGGACGGGTGTCGTCGAGCAATTGGGTAAGGCTGGCGGCATCCCAGCCGTCTTGGGGCGGGCGCGGAGCGAGGAAACCGATATCTTCCTCTGCACCGAGACGAATCAGCGCCTGCCCGAGGGCATTCCCGCCGCCCAGTAACATAAGGCGCATTCGCATAGATTGAGCAGGCCCGGTCTGTTTGGAACGATGGCTATTATCGACAGGCGGTGATGCCGTGCCGTTGGTATTTGCCAGAATCGTTGCATTTTGCGGGTTTGTAGCGCAACCGTCACTTACTAAGTGCCGTTTGCAGGAGCGGCGAGCCGAACAGGCGCCGCCCAATCACCGGGCCTGAATGATGGTCAACCGCTCGCCCACCACCATCTCGGTGATCCAGTCCACCAGGATCGAGGTGTACGTCTGGTGGGACACCGGGTCGCTCAATGAATGGTCGCCATCATCGATGATCCGGTGCGTCAGCGAATGCGTCTGCCGGCATGCAGCGCGGTAGCTCATGATGGTGGCGTGGGGCACGTGGTCGTCGGTTTCCGACTCGACAATCAGCACATCCCCGGTAAAGGCAGCACAGGCGTGCAGTGCGCGATTGGCTTCGGCGTGCACCAGGGGACTGCGCCAACAGTCAGAATCGGGCTTTGTCCTGCTTCCTCCCTTCAAGTCCTAGCAGACAAGCGAGCTTGCTCGCGATAGCGGTGGATCAGTCGACATATTTGTTAACTGACATACCGCTTCCGCGAGCAAGCCCGCTCCCACATGGGTTGGGAGTGTTTCCGGTCATCAAGCGGGGGCCTTCACCCCGAACCGGTTGCGGTAATCACTGGGCGCAAGGCCGGTGATTTTTTTGAAGATCCCACGAAAGGCGCTGGGGTCTTGATAACCCACAGCCCAGGCAATCTGATCAATGGTGGTATTGGTAAATTCAAGCATCTGCCGTGCCTTGCCGACCCGCAGGTGCTGGCAGTATTCGGTGGGTTTCAGGCCGGTGGCATTGCGAAAACGGCGTAGGAAGGTGCGCTCTTCCAGGCCAGCTGCCTGTGCCATCGCCGCGAGCGAGACATCCACCGCCCCGCTGGCCTGCAAGGCATGCTGAACCTTGAGGATCGCCCCATCACCATGGCTCAGGATCGGCGCAAAATTGCTGCCGCACTGGCTGGCGCTGTCGCTGTGCTCAATCACCAGAAAACGCGCAGTGCCAGCCGCGATGCTCGGGCCCATGAGACGGTCGACCAGGCGCAGGCCCAGTTCGGACCAGGCCATCAGCCCGGCGGTGGTAATCAGGTCGCCATCATCGACGATAGGTTTGTCGGCCTCCAAGCACACGGAGGGAAAGCGACTGGCGAAGGTGCTGGCCGAAGACCAGTGGGTCGTGGCGCTGCGCCCATCGAGCAAACCGCTACGCGCCAGCATGATCGAACCGATGCACACGCCTCCCAGCACCGTACCGGCCGCATGTTGCTGGCGCAGCCATTGCAGCAGCCTGGGCGGCGCCTGCTCTTCGCAAAACTCGCCAATCGACGGCGGCACCAGTACCGCCCTCAAGGGTTGTTCGGGTCCTGGCAGGCTGTCGAAAGCCCGAACAGGAGTACCATCGCCATCAACCTGCCAATGGCTGATGCGCAACACTGGCAACTGCACGGCCTGATGGTCGGCGGCGATGCGATTGGCGACTCCAAACAGGTCGGTCAAGCCGTGTACAGCGGCCATCTGCGCGCCGCTGTAAATCAGTACGCCAAGCTCGACGATCGAGCGTTCCAGAGCCATTGTCAGTTTTCCCTCTGTTATTGTCGGTGCAGCCAATCCCTGAGCCTCGCGCCAGCCACGATACTGGACGCATCAACCCATCACGAGAAGATACTCATGGCCAAGCAAGCACTTATCCTAATTGATATCCAGAATGACTACTTCCCCCTGGGCAAATGGCCACTGGCGGGTGTCGAGGCTGCCGCAGACAAGGCACAACAACTGCTCAAGGCGTTTCGCCAGGCAGGTGATGCGGTGGTCCACGTGCGCCATGAGTTCACCTCCGACGATGCCCCCTTCTTCACTCCAGGCTCCGAAGGCGCGCACTTGCATCCTAAGGTGCTGAACGAAGACGACGAACCGGTGGTGCTCAAACATTTTGTCAATGCGTTTCGCCAAACCAACCTGCGCGAGGTGCTGGAACAACGCAGCATCACCGACCTGGTAGTGGTGGGCAGCATGAGCCATATGTGCATCGACGCAGTGGTTCGGGCAGCGGCGGACTATGGCTACACGGTTACAGTGATCCACGATGCGTGTGCCACTCGCGACCTGGAGTTCAATGGTAAGACCATTGCCGCCGCCCAGGTCCACGATGCCTATATGGCGTCACTGGCATTTGCCTATGCCAGCGTGGTGTCCGCGGATGAGTTCCTGAAGGCCTGAAGGCAGACCTTCAACGCGTAGCGATAATGAACAGCCGTGGGAACGGCAGCAACACCGTGCCATCGGCCAGGGCCGGGTAAGCGCCGCGGATGCGCGCCAGATAAACGTCGAGGAAGGCGCCTTTCTCGGCCTCATCCAGCGGCGCCAAGAATGGCCGCAGGCCCGTGCCCTTGAACCACTCCACCACCGCCTCATGACCGGTAAGCGGGTGGTAATAGGTGGTGTGCCATACATCCACGGTACTGCAGTGCTTGCTCAGCATCTCGTAGTAGTCACGCGCCCCGTGGCGTTCGTTGTGCTTGACCGCACCGATCTTGTCCGCCCACGGCCCTTGCGCCGCAATTTCACGGGCCAGACGATGGGCGGGCTCGTTGAGGTTGTCCGGGGTTTGTACCGCCAGCGTACCGCCCGGTGCCAGTTGCGCCACCAGGTGCGGATAGAGGGTGGCGTGGTCCGGCACCCATTGCAGCGAGGCGTTGGCCAGGATCACGTCGAACGGTTGCGCAGGTTCCCAGGCGCCGATATCAGCCTGCTCAAAGCACAGCGCCGGCAAGCGTTTTCGTGCGTCGGCCAGCATGTCGTCGGAGCTGTCCATCCCACAGACTTGCGCTCGCGGGAATCTCTCGGCCAACACTTGCGTGGAGTTGCCAGGCCCACACCCCAGGTCGACGGCGGTATGCACGTCGGCATTGGGTATAGCCGCCACTAGGTCGCGGACGGGGCGGGTACGCTGCTGTTCAAACAGCGTGTATTGCTTGGCTGACCAGGTCATCACGGCTCTCCTACTGTTTAGTGGTTGGACACAGCCTAAATCTTGTGAGCCACGAGAACAAACGCCAGGATTGGCGGCACTGGCGAGCGCCACCTTCGTACTCTGGTGGCGCCATTGCACCTCGTAACGCACGGTAGCGGCATGTCTTCGGTGTTAAAGCGGTTTCGAGCACTGGTGATTAGCGCGCCACCAAAAGATGCTTATCTTCCCAGCGCGCCCTCGCGAAATCGGACTAATCTAATTTTCGACCAGCCCAGATGCGATCGTTGTAATGGCCACAGATGAAAGAGGCCAACGTAGTGTCCACGGACGATTTTTCTGGCAATCGCAGCCACATCAATCCTTACGTCATTGGAACTACGCCATGGCTTATCTGAAAACGCGTGACGGCAACGATATTTATTAGAAAGATTGGGGTAGCGGCTAGCCCGTAATGCTTTGCCATGGATGGCCGCTGAACAGCGACAGCTGGGAATCGCAGATGCTGCATTTTGCCAACAACGGTTTTCGCGCCATTGCGCATGACCGTTCAAGCCAGCCCTGGGATGGCAATGACATGGACCATTACGCAGACGGCCTGGCGGAACTGATCGAGCACCTGGATCTGACAGATGTGATCCTTTTTGGGTTTTCTACTGGAGGCGGCGAAGTCGCACGGTATATCGCTCGTCATGGCACAGCGCGCGTGGCAAAGGCGGGTTTGATTTGCGCCGTCACGCCATTGATGCTCAAAAGCCCCAGTAACCCCCAAGGAACGCCGATCGAGGTTTTCGACGGAATGCGTGCCGACTCCATCGCCAACCGCTCGCAGCTCTATCTCGACCTGGCAAGCGGCCCCTTCTTTGGATTCAACCGGGCGGGGGTCGAACCGTCACAGGGCTTGATCAATTCATTCTGGATGCAAGGTGTAATGGGAGGACATAAGAATACGTTTGACAGCATCAAGGCTTTTTCGGAAACCGACTTTCGGGATGACCTGACGCATTTCGATATACCCACGCTCATCATCCACGGTAGCGACGACCAAATCGTGCCGGTCCAGGCCTCGGTGCTGCCAAGCAGCTACCTGATCCCGCAATCCGAACTGCTGATATATCCGAGTGCGCCCCACGGGTTGACGGACACGCACAAGCAGCGGGTCAATACAGACATGCTTGCCTTCGCACAAAGTTAAGCGTCGCCCACACAAAAAAACCGCGCGGCCTTGTCGGCGGCGCGGTTTTTTGTGTGCAGCTTCTTACTTCGACATACCCTAGAATGGTAGTTCACATAAGACTAGAGGCCATGCCAGCCAAACCTCTTCATATGTCTGATTTTACTGGCTATTCTCCATTTCTCCTAACTATCACGTCAAAATTTGTAAAGAACTGATTTCTAACGCGTCCACTTTTCTTCACTTAAACTATTAACCCTCAACGGGTGTAAAGGAGAGCTTTACATCGCATCAAATGTCGAGACGTTGTCACTCAGGTGGCACTGAGCTTAAACACGCAAACATCGAGATTCGACCGGCTCCGCTCACACATCTCGTATTGCTTCGTCCTCAGCATCTCAAAACATCATGGTGAGGAGTGACAAAGGGTTCAAATGAAGGTCGCCAACAAGGGTGCCGCTGGCGACAGAGGCTTTATCTTTTTCGAGCAAACGCTCCGATGACCCATACCGGCGCCCACAGGGTGATTTTACGCAGCGACGAAAGTGTCGCTGTAGGAATGTTGCACCAGGTGTTGCACAGGATACGTAGCCGCGGAGCCCTAATAGCGAGCGACTTGCTTCCGCCTTCTAACATGTATCCAATATCGGCTCGAACTATCTTCAAGGAAATGAAATGGCTTGTTCCCGAGGTGCGGCATCTCCAGATGCAAACACGCAGCGCCGGCTTTTTGCTGCATCCGCTGGCTACTGCCAAAACCCAGGGTGCGCAAACCCGATCTTCATGGATGCTGCTGGAGAGCCAGTACTGATCGCTGAAATGGCGCACGTATTTGCTGCCAATGACTCTGGCCCTCGGGCAGCACCTGAACTCAGAAAAGAGGAGCGAGGCGCCTTCGAGAACTTGATCATGCTGTGTGCAAATTGCCACACGATGGTGGACAAGGCTCCAGATGCATATCCAGTTGAGGCCATGCTTCGGTGGAAGCGTGAACACGCCGACAAGCTGCTGAGCCTATTCGGTGCAGTAAAGTTCGCGCGGAGGGAGGAGGCCCGGGAGGTCGTCGAACCACTATTGTTAGAGAACCACACGATCTTCAAGCGCTACGGGCCACACATAGCTGACGCCATTAATCCAGAGAGCGGCGCAGCTGAGAAATGGAAGAGGAAAATGTTGACCCGTATCCTTCCGAATAGCAAAAGAATGCTCGCTATCCTCGGCGCTAATCGCCATCTCCTCAATTTTGATGAAAAATCCTGCTTAGAGGAGTTTCGGCAGCATATCGATGATCTGGAAGCTTTTCATATTGAGGGTCGTCAGGAGGATGCAACACGCTTTCCTGAAGGTTTTTCAGAAATTTTAGGGGATTGATGATGAGCGATGACGTAACAGGTTGGGTCGCCGGCAAGATTGCCGCCACGGGTGAGTTTGAGGCTATCAAGCTCACTCCAGAGGGTTTTCTGTCAATCACGTCGAATCGCGCAGGCAATTTTCTACTTGCCGTTTTGGGTGTTAAGGGTGTGGTTGAGCGTTCCCATGTTGAACCTATTTTCGCCGGGAAGGTGAAACCAGAATTCGTAGTGAATGTGCCCTCAAAGACAAAGTGGGGAGGCTCCGCGATTCACCGCATTCACTCCGAAAATGCAGCTTTTGGCACTCTTGGAGAGGTATCCAAGGCAGCTAGTGGTAAGAGTGTTGGTTGGTATAGAAACAAGGGGATGGAATTCTTTATCAATGCAATGATTCAGCACAAAAATGTGAGGGATGTTTCTTACGTATACGAGAACGTGTTCTTCGTAGGGCGGAAAGTCGGTGAGCCTCTTACCGTTGCTGTGATTGAGGCTTACAACATGAGTGCTGAGGATGTACGCAATGCACGGGCCCAACTGGGTGCATTTGATATTGTCGTCAAATCTAGTGGTTATGGTTCAGTCACCTCCAACGCATCCGAGGCAGCCCTGTCAATGGGCGCTGAAGCGCTGGCGTTTAAAGAGTTGATGGTGCGCTTGGCCAGATGATCCGAGAGAGCGTAATTGCTAGCCTTCATGCCTGTGCCGTGGCGCTAGGACAGATTGCCGACGGCACGCAGTGGCATCTTTTTGGTTCAGTTGATCGAAACGAGGCCAGTGCCTCAGACATTGATCTGATGATTTTATGCAAGGATGATGAGCAAGCAGATGCGCTTCGGCGCAGCATTGATCCTGATGCCTTTCTCCTACCTCTTGATTTGGCGCTCTTGACCTACGACGAAGCTGCTGAGGTGGACGCGGTCAGAGTACAACGAAGCAACGTTATTTTCGCGTACCCCTCTTCTCGAAACATGGATTGCTTTTAGGCGAGACCGGCCTCGCGGAATGTGGCCAGCGGTCGATCGGCTGTCGATTGTGGGACTTGCCACAGAATATGTCGCTCCACCAAAAAATAATCGAAAGGACGGAAATATTAATGACTGCGGTAAATGACAGGTATGCCAAAGCCGAAAGACTAGGGATACTTACTCAAGCAGTTGGCCTCGCGCTATGGCAACTGCAAATCCTAGAAGGCTCTACCGCCCAGTTCTTTGTGCTTGTAGATCAGGCCGAGCGAGGGATGGGTGAGGAAAAAGGTGACGCTCTAGTTAAAAATGCGCAGCGAAAGACCTTCGGTGGGAGCTTAACGCAACTGGCTAAAACCAAAAAACTTCCTGTCACTTTATTAGCAAGATTTCAAGTGTTACTAAAGGAAAGAAATTGGCTCGTGCATAGCTCTCGGACGGACAGCAACAAAGCGCTAATAGATGATTTGTCATTCGCCCGCCTTCAATCTCGATTGGAGGCAATCACAGATGAAGCAGGGCGATTACTAAAGGAAATTTCGGAGCAATCGCAAACATTTGTGATTAGCAAAGGTATCCCATCGGAAGTAATTGAAGCGAAAACGGCTCAAATACTTTCGCAGTGGCATAGCGCCCTGAATGAGTAATCAGTCAATCGAGTTAGCCAACTCAACGATCTTGCAACGCTATGGGCGCGAAACGGAACTGCTCTTCCATCCCCTTAAGATCCGGCTCCGCCGAAGGTTGCCAGCTTGCTGTTGCCGACGCGAAGGAAGCCTCCCAACGAGGAGGAGTCCATATACGGTCGCTAGGCTAGTAAGCGTCCGGCCGAGTCTCCAAATGGCCTCCCCGTAGTGGGCGGCGGAGTCCGTCTATACTTGGGCGGACACAGTTGGCGAAGGCTACTCGTCGACATTTAGATCAATCCTAACGTCCTTTGCCAAATGTACTGATTCCTCACCGCTGCGGACTCGCTTCAGAACTTCTGCCGCATGGTAATAATCCTCCATTTCCGTCAGTCCACGGCCGATAATTACCTGGAGGCAACTCTCCTCATCGCGCCCGACACGCTCCGCCAATGAC
>Ga0180008_1001172_pt1 | contig 17384 bp, 21 predicted proteins | sample MM_PW_MetaG_FD_121121 | JGI IMG/M metagenome (GOLD analysis project Ga0180008, IMG submission 121121) | Groundwater microbial communities from the Aspo Hard Rock Laboratory (HRL) deep subsurface site, Sweden - MM_PW_MetaG | ecosystem: Environmental > Aquatic > Deep subsurface > Groundwater...
ATATTCTAATACCCATAAAACAGGATATGTTAATTTCCCAGATGTTATATCTTTATATTGATCTTGATACCCCTTTTCAATATCAAAAGCACCTGTTTCTGGAGGAACAAAATCTCCAACGTCATTCATTATCTGAACTATCAATCCCAAATCTTTACCATATTTAGCCAAATTTTTAATTTGTTCGTCGTCTGCATCAGCTAAAATACCTCCACTTTTTGATATGTTTTCTAAAAATTTACCAGAAAAATTATAACATCTATCTAAGTATCTTTCTAAAGAATCTTTAAAATTATTATAAGAATCATTATATTCTAAATCCAATTCCCTATAAAATTCACTGTATCCATTCAGAGCTGTATCTCCAATCAGTCCTTCAATATCTTTATATTTTGATTCGTCACACCCATTTCTTAATATTTTAGAAGCTAGTTCTCTTTGAATAATGTTTGTAATTAATTCCCTTTTAATCTCTGATTTATCTTTTTCGCCTTCTAATATTTTGTTTGCAGTGTAAGTAGAAATATTAAATAATTCATTAGCAGCGGCAGGATAAATCCAATCATCAGATTCACTTTCATTACCAACAACTCCATAGGAACATCTAAGCAAGAATGGTCTTAATATAGTACCCTTTTCTAGCCTTTTTTTAGGCAAAGCTGTAACAGACCTGTAAAGCTCTGGATTCTCGTTTTTCAAATATTCAAACGAATCCATTATTACAGGAGCAATTGTATTTGCCGTTTCTTCCATTTTCCTAAAGTATATGTTTCTATCCATACCAACCTCACTATTAGTCACTATCACTTAGTGACAATTTACTTAGTAATTATTACTTGTAATATGGGTATAAGAAACTATTTGCTATATTATGCGCCAAAAGGGAAATATTTAAATACTAAAGTAACTATATGTATTAAATATGATAAAATTAGACCTCAAAGACAGAAAAATACTCTATGAGCTTGACGGCAACAGCAGGCAGTCCTTTCATAAGATTGCCAAGAAGGTTGGGTTAAGCAAAGATTCTGTCATTTACAGGGTAAAGCGCCTTCAGAGAGAGGGAATAATAAAACAGTTTCACACACTCATTAATGTCGGCAAGCTTGGGACAATCTCCTTCAGATTGTACCTTAAGCTTCAGAACACCACTCCGGAAAAGGAACAAGAGATTATTGAGTTCCTGAAAGAGCAGAGAGTGGTTAATTGGCTCGTTTCTATTGACGGAGAATACAATCTTGGAATCTGGGCTCTGACAAAATCAATCAAGAAAATGAATGATCTGTGGAAAGAACTGCTTGAAAAATATATGGATTATATTGACAAGAGATGGCTCACAATATTTACAAAGGTATCCTATTTCCCAAGAGCATATCTTTTAGAAAAGGAAAAGAATCTTGATGAATATACATTTGTTACAGAACAAGATGAAATAAAACTGGATAAAACTGATCTGAAGATCTTAAAATTGATAGCTCCAAACTCAAGAATATCAGTTCTAGAGATTGCTAAACAATTGAATATTACACCCAAAACCGCTTCTTCCAGAATAAAACAGCTGGAAAAGAAGAAAGTCATAGTTGGTTACAGAACAATGTTTGATCTGGAGAAACTAGGATATCAATATTTCAAAGTACATTTTAATTTACATAATCTAACAACAGAGAAAGAAAAGCAGCTCAGAGCTTTCATTAAGCATCATCCAAACATAATATATGACAACGAAGTCCTTGGCGGAGATGATATTGAGATAGAGGTCCAAGTCAAAACACTCATAGATTTGAGAAACCTGCTCAGCGAAATAAAAGAGCAGTTCGCTGGCATAATCAAAGACTACAAATACATAATGTTCTACAAAGAACACAAGTACTTGTTTTTCCCAGGATGAGGATAAAATTTAATTTATATTACAAAAACAAATATTCTATATGTGTTTTGTCAAGTGTTTAAAAAAGGCAAAAAGTTTCTTGCTTGAACCAACAAAAGCATTCAAAAAAGAACAGAAAACAAGCTTTGTTGAAGCTTTCAAATACGTACTTGTAATAGGACCTATTTTAGCAATATTAAACGGTGTTATTGCAGGATTAATATTACCTATTATTTCACCTCTAGCAGGTATTATAACCATTATTGCAGTTGCTATAATGAGTTATGTTGCTTTAATTATTACCCCGTTTATAAGCGGTCTCATAGTTCATCTATTCGCTTATTTATTAGGAGCAAAGAAAGGTTTGGAACAGACATTAAAAGTAACATTCTATAGCCAAACACCATCTATGTTGTTTGGTTGGATACCAATAATAGGATCTATATTTGGAATATATGGAATTGTTTTGCAGATTATTGGAATAAAGAATCTTCAAAAAATGACAATGGGAAGAGCAATTTTAGCTGTGTTACTTCCTATCATTATACTTAGTGTTTTACTTATAATAGGAATCCTTCTTTTAATATTTACAATATTCTCCCTTGGAATACCTTTTGATGCAAATATGTTCACTTAGTATTCTTAAACTAAATTCACTTCTTCCCTTTTCGCATAGGAACGAATACACAATTGAAATGCGTTTCTAGAATGAGCTCTTCTCCTTTCTTAGTGCCGACGACGAGCTCTTGTACAAATGTGCCGCCGAGGGGTGCGACAAACCTGCCGCCATCCTTTAACTGCGCGACAAGCCTTTTTGGAATTTCCTGTGCAGCGCAAGTGATTATTATTTTGTCATAAGGTGCAGCTTGTTCATAGCCTTCATTACCGTCACCTTCTATGATCTCCACGTTCTTGCAGCCGCACTTCTGCAGAACCTTTCTGGCGCTAATAACAAGATCGTGCTCCAATTCAATTGTGTAAACCATTTTCACAAGCTTTGAAAGTATCGCTGCATGGTAGCCAGAACCAGCGCCAATTTCTAAGACTTTATCTGTTTTCTTTGGTTCAAGAAGTTCAGTCATTACAGCAACCATATGCGGCGCAGAAATAGTTTGCCCTATTCCGATAGGAAGAGGGTTATCAGCATAAGCAAATTTTTTGAATTTTTCAGGAACAAAAAGCTCTCTAGGTACTTCTCTAACAGCTTGTATAACCTTCTCAGTTTTCAGAAATTTCTTCTCAATAAGGTTTCTTATCAATCTCTCCCTTGCTTCTTTGAGGGTCATATAATATTATTATTCAACTAAAACTAATTATTAAAGGAGTTAATATGTTCGAAAAAAAGAATGAATACAAAAACATGGCAGCACATCTAGGTATATTTGGATTCATTGTGTTCCTAACAGGCATTGTCTGGTTTGGAACTGAAATGAGCTGGTGGAACATAACCTTTCCATATTTACCGTTCCTAGTACTGTTGTTTGGTCTTGGAATGATGTGTAAGGCAAAAAAACATTGTTGTAAAAAATAAGGAATGCTAAAGTAGTGTTCCTTAAATTCATTTATTTACTCAAAACTAATTCTTATTATGCCTTTCTATGACATACACGTCCCTTCTGAAGATACAAAGAAAACAGTGGACCTAGCTAAAGAGCTGGGTTGGAATGGTCTTGTTTTTGTGCGCAAATGGGGTGGAGGCAAAAAATTGGAAATTTTTGTAAATGAAATCAAAAAAATAAAAAAATTTAATGCTTCTGTAGGTGTTTTAATTGATGTAAAAAAAGCAAGCGATATGCAGAAAACAGTTAAATTGGTTCGTAAACAAACAGAATTAATTATTATTGCAGGGAAAGAACTTAACTTCAATCGTACTGTGATTGAAACACCTGAAGTGGACATCCTTTCAGGAAAAGACGTACAATTAAATCATGTTATGTGTGAGCTTGCAAAGAAGAACAACGTAGCAATAGAATTCAATTTTCATGATCTTATTACTAGCTACAAAAAAACTAGAGAACGTGTTTTCATGAATATGATAGAGAATGCGAAGTTCATAAGAAAATATAAGACACCTTTCATAATCACAGCAGGCGCAATGGATCCATGGGATTTGAGATCTCCTTTTGATCTACTATCTTTCGGCCGCCTTCTAGGATTCCAAGATCCACAGATAAAGAAAGCGATGTCAGATACAATCATAAAAGAGAACAGAAAGCGCCTTTCTAAAAAATGGATTGCTCCGGGGATTGAGTTAGAATAATTGTTTTTTGCTTATAATGATGTCATTAATATTTTTTCTGAAAGAGTTAGCATACTCTTGTCCATACATGTCTTCTATTCTCTTAAAAGTAGTTTCAAGTAAATTTTGATCTATAGTAGTGTTCATGTTTTTTATATAATGAATAGCGCTATTCCATATGTTTATATCAGGATCTGCTAAAGCGTCTATAGCGCTTGCATTGTCTGAAAAACTCACACGCTTCGAATTAATTATAGGTTTGTAATAAAAAAATTTAACAGATTTTCTGGTCTCATTGTGTATAACTCCTATTAAATTTCCATCAACATCCAAATCAGGTGTGTATTTTATATAAAAATTCATTTCTCTACAAAAATTTGAATAACTCATAAATCATCTTTATCATGCGAACCTATTTAAACTAAACTGTTTTGTAGGCCCTTTTTCCCCTTCTTCCTCAGGAGCTTCTTGCTCAGCAGGCTTTGGTTCTGTTTTAGGCTCTTCTTCAGCAGGTTTTGGTTTTTTAGTGATTGGTTTGTTCATGTTATCGCGCAAAAAAGCAACCACTTCTTCTCCCTTTCCCTGTTCCATCATTTCGAATACTGTTTCAAATGTTTCGGGGTTAAGTTTTGCTGATTCTAAGTTTTGGCGCAGAAGCTTCTTCCCTAGATCCTCAACAGAAAGCTTTTGTTCTTCTATTGTTTTTGTCTCTATTTCATCCTTTTCAAGATCCTTCTTGAAAGATAACAATGCAACATCCTGATATTTGTTTTTCAGTGTGTTCACATCAACATCTGTCTTTCCTGTAAGCTTTATGCGTATAACAGGCTTCTTGTCATGACGTTGAGAAAGTGTTTGCCTAATTTTTTCTTCAACTTCAACCTGTTTAGCGTTAATCATTTCATCAACATATACCTTGCGCTGGTTCTGGAATTCTATATATTGAATGCCTTTTTCCATTTCCTTCGTATCGAATATCCAGAAACCACGAGGTTTAACAGATTCCTTGTTCAGTTGTGTCTGTATGGTTGAACCAGTTATCACCAAAGGCTTGCTGTCGTATGATGAAACAACCGGATTGTGTATGTGGCCGTCTATGTACAAATCGAATCCTCTTGGAAGCGCTCGGAGAGGCACTAGATGCGGAGCATAAAGAAATCCTTCCAATGATTGATGAAGCATGAATATGTTGAAGCAACCAAAAACCGGCTGAGGATTCCATTCCTGTAATGTCTTTTCAACATACTGGTCAGGAACTCCTGATAGGCCCTGTACACATATTTTTTCCTCTCCTTTTCGTAGGATAACACCGTTACTTTCTAAATGTATCAAAAAGCCAGCTCTTTCTAGAGCTTCTATAGGATTAACCAAGCCACGGGTTCTACGTTCATGTGTTCCGTGTATAGCGATAATAGGTATACCATTAATTTTTTTATGTTCTACTCCTTCTAGACCTTTACCGATACCTTCAAAAATCTCCACATCATTCTTTTCGCTGAGTAGTTTTACAAAAATATTCAGCGCGCGGGAGACAGTTTCCTGAGAAGGAACCTTCCTGTCGAATATGTCTCCAGGCAGGAGTATGACATCACAATCTCTGCTCTTTTCTAAAGCTTCTTGAAGGTTTTCGAAGGAATCATCTTCTCTTTCAGTTCCTTCTGCAAATCCCAGATGAGTATCAGAAATAATTGAGATTTTCATAGACAATACTTGGTACTAACAAATTTATTGTTAAATGTTTTTTAACCAATGAAACAAAATAAAATCATGGTTCAAGAACTTTATTCTCTGTCAGCGCAGAAAATAGTGGACGACTACCTGCGAATTTCTCCAGGTGAAAGGTTTTTTATCATAACCGATAAGAAGAGAGATTTTGTTTACAGAATTTCAAAAGCGTGCCTTGATTATGCTGAAGAAAAGAAGATAAAGGCAAAAATTGTCTTTCAAAAAAGAAAATCATTTGGTCCTGCTGATTCTGCTGTTGTAAGGCTTTTCCAGAATCTGCAAAAGAATGACTGCCTTTTCATATGCCTGGAAGGAAAAATGGGTAATTTCTATGCGAAATTCCAAACAGGCTTTCGCAGCATAATGCGCCAAAAGGGCGCACGATTTGCAACAATGACTGGCTTGCAAAGCTTGTCAAATGAAGACAGGCTTCTCAAAGCAATTATAATTGGTTCAGAAGAAGTCCGTGAGAATGGAAAAAAATTAAAACAGCTTTTGGATAACGCAAAAAAGATAGAGCTTGTTGGTAAGAGCGGAACTGTTATAGAAGCCAATATAGAAGAAAGAAAAGCATGGTTTAATTCAGGAGAATTCTTCAGACCAGGAACAGGAGGAAATCTTCCTGCAGGTAATATTGATATTTTTCCAATAGAAGGATCTGTTTCAGGAAAGGTTGAAATAGATCAGAGCGTAAAGATAGAGGCTGAAACAGTTGTCCTAAAGAAGCCTATTGAGTTTGTTATAGAAAACGGAGAAATCATGCAGATACATGGTGAACAGTATATAGTAGAGCGGTTGTATAATGATCTCAACAACTTCTCTTTCATTAACCAACGAGCAGGTTTCGATCCACGAGGAATCTTCAGAATAAGCGGAATAAGCTTCGGTTTGTTGCCTTTACAGCCGATTGGACTCAACCTCATGGATGAACGCCTCCTAGGCATAGCAGCCGTTTCAAACGGCAACAGCTGGGGCAGAGGCGGTAGAAACAAGTGCAGAGGACATCGTGATCATTTATTCTGGCTGGATTATGTCAAGATAGATGGCGAGAAGTTTACTGTTAATGCGTTGGGGAAGCTTTAATTATATATTTTTAATTATTTTTTCCCAAGCATTTTTAGCTATATTAAGATCTTCTAAATCAGAATATGATTTTTCATCAGCTTCGTCTAGTATGCCACCCAACATGGCCAATGAATTATTGCTAAGCACTTTTGACATCTCTTTTCCAACATCACCTAATTCTGATTTCATAGCATTTATTCGTCCTCTGTATTCATCTTCTGAAGAGGATGTCATTCTTATCAAAAATGGTGCATACTTAACCCACCCTACTACAGCATTAGCAAATCTATCAACAGTTCCTGGTATTACTGCGATAGGATCTACACTTTCTGGGAATTTGCCTTTAGTAATATCAACGTATTTTTGGAACGGATCATGGAATGTATAAGTAGGAATTTTCAAAACAAGAGAGTTTTTTAATTGCATTCCCATTATAGCATCTTCTCCTCTTGCTCCTTTTGGATTGAAATATGGAGGAATCTTACCACTTAATATTGATTGAACATTAAGGGCTATATTACCACCAGTTAGGAATTTTATACCATTCACTTCTTCTACTGGATAAGGAGAATTTTTTAAAAAGTTATTATCAGCATAATTAATACATTCTCTAGTATTCATGAAAGTTTTTTCATTGATTATTTCACTACCATATGATAGAATTCTTCCCAATTTTTCTCTAAGACCCTTTTCTAATTCATTTTCTATTTCAGAAGGAACCGGTGAGAAATATCCTGTATGAGCACCGTTTGTTATGTCTGCTTCAAAAATATTATCCATATGATACCCAAAAACATTCTGATGCATCCATTCTAAACCATTACCTTTTCTTTTAGGAGCTACGAAATATTCATCATCATCAAATAACATTATAGCATCGTTACCGTCCATAATCGCATTAACAGTTGCTCTGTTTTTTAATGTGCAATATCCTCTAGGTTTGAATAATATATCATAAGCGTGATCTGTTATATTTTTTTTAGTATGTTCACTTAAACCACCATCATCTCCTGGTCCAAGATAGGTCACTGATCTGAAAGCCTTTTCCAAATCTTTATCAAACATAAAATCATCCGGACTTAGATTGTAGAATGTTGGGTCAAATGATACGTAAACATTAACGTTTTTAGGGTCATTTTTATATCTACCCATATTATCGACTAGCATAGCAACTACATTGTGTACAGTTTTTCTTCCAGTAGGGAAAATTACAGCTATTTTTTTATTCATCAAACGAGAAAAAAACTAGGAACAACCTGTTAGCTGTATATTATAGATTTGTAAATTATTTAAGCTTATTCTAATTAAATACGTAAAACACGCTTAAACTATTTAAAACAACTGCCGTCTTTAGTAATATGGAAACAGAAAGAATAAAAAACATAATCAGGGAAAAAATTGGAGACGATGTTTTAGAGATTACTGTAAATTCACGTGGTTCAGATCAAACTGTTTACATAGTTACTGCAAAAAATTCTAATTACGTTATCAAATTTCCTAAAAATGATACGTTGCTTTTTAGACAGGGATTTGCTTATGATAATCTTCATAATATAATTCCAATGCCAAAAATATTAGCAACCGGTGAAGATTATTTGGTTGAAAGTTTTATAGAAGGCGATGATTTAGATTCAATTCAATCAACTCCGAGCGAATCTGAAAATATATATTTCGAACTCGGCTCTATTCTAAAGAAAATACATTCCAAAAAAATGGAAGGTTTTGGTATTGTTCTTCCTGAAGGTAGAGGGAAATATAAAAATATGAGAGAATTCGTGAATTCTTGGTTTACTAAAAAAATAAACGATCTTGAAAATACCGGTTTACTATTAAATAATCAGATTGGAGAAGTTAGAAGATTGTTAAACAGTAATTATCTAGATTCTGATACAAGTGTATTACTTCATAATGATTTTAACGACCCTAATATAAGAGTTAAAAATGGTAAAGTAACTGGTATTATAGATTTTGGTGATCTTTATGCTGGACCACCATCTTATGATTTGGTAGGTTTATTATTAAGTCATTATTCGGATGGAAAATTTGAGCATTTTTTAGATGGTTATGGAAGAGATATAGATTCAGATGAAATTGATTTCTTTTCGAAACTGAATTTAACTTGGATAATACCTTATCATCATAATTTGGACAATAATGAAAAAACTAATAAATATCTTGAAGCTATGAAATATTTCTTTGAATTCTAGCTAATCGTTCACGTCTCTAGTGAATGTTTTTAAATATATATGATATATAGCGATCATGTTTAAAGAATTCTATACAGGAAAAACAGTTTTATTGGCTCCTCACCAAGATGATGAGAGTATTGGAGCATTCTGCTTAATGAAAAGAATATCAGATAATAACGGAAAAATATACGTGGTTTTTGCTACAAACGGTGCTCCAGAAGGTATTTATCCATTTAGATCTGGAGACATAATTTTCGACAATCAAGAACAATATGCTCATACAAGAAAGCATGAATCATTAAGAGTCTTAAATAAAATAGGACTTGAAGATGAACATATTCGTTTCTTAGGGATAACTGACCGTACTTTGTATCTAAACCTGGAAAAAACAGAGTGTATGGTTAAAGAAATTATTGAAGAATTAGAACCAGACAGAATTCTTGTTTGCTCTAATGAGAAATGCCATCCAGATCATGACAGCTTAAAAGCAGCAGCTTTTATCGCTTCTCGTTCAAATAAAAAAGATTTATGGGAGTATGCAACCTACAATGCTTCTGGTAAAGAAAATAATATATATGAAAAAGAGAGATACAACATATTTGCTGATGGAATATATGATTTTGAGCTTATGCTTACAGATGAAGAAATCACTTTGAAAAAGGAAGCTTTTTCTTTATACGAATCTCAGATTACAGATATTTTGTCGAGATTTACTTTTGAAAAAGAATCCTTTAGAAGAGCATCAACAACTTTTTTTCAACCTAAAAATATACAACCTCATTATGAAAAACCTGACCCAGATGAGGTTGATGCAATAATTATGAATTATATAAATTCAAGGCAAAATCTTCATATTTCTATCTAAGAATCTCTTCATACAAATCAATATAATTTGATACCATACTATCTAAACTAAATCTATCGATCATATTTTTTCTACAAAAATTTCTGTCAATTTTTTCTATTTTACTAACTGCTTCACACATAGCATCCACATCACCAACGTTTTCAATCAAAAAGCCAGTTGTATTATCTATAATAATTTCAGGTGTTGCGCCTATACTAAAGCAAATAGTTGGTGTTCCTGTCATACCTGCTTCTACTGGAACAAGGCCGAACGATTCTTCTAATATTGAAGGAAATAGAAGACATTTTGCATTCATGTACAATTCTTCTTTACACTCACCGACATGTCCTAGATATTCTATTTTATCTCCAATTCTTGGTTTTATGAATTCATTGAAAAAGGTTGTTTCGGATGTAGATGAATAACCACCAGCTATTTTCAAAGGCATATCAAGTTTCTTTGCAACATCTATGGCTATATGAGGACCCTTTCCTTTAGACATTCTACCTAAATAAAGAAGATAATCTCCATGCGTTTCACTGAAAGGATGATTTTCTTTTACAGGTACACCATTATATATAACACGATTAACAACAATTCCCTCCTTACTATAAGGTTCTATTTGACTGTTACTTACAGCCACAAATTTGTTTTCATGATGATTGATATCACCTAGTTCTTTATACCAAAACCAATTTACTGGTAAATGTAGAGTTGTTACTATAGGTTTGTTTACAAATTCACTAAAAACTGATAAAGGTCTGGCATGACTGTGTATAATATCATAATTATTATCATGTACATGTTGCAAAAAATCAGCACAGTATCTGAAATCAGCCGCGCCTAAAAAATCTTCACCTGTTTCTATATTCGGATCTTCGGTATAATTTCCGTTAAAAACAATCAATCTATCCACTTTACTATCATATCTAGCTAAAACATCAGAATCATATCCTCTTTTCAATAAAGCATTATGAAGATTGTAAATAAAATTCTCTATTCCTCCATGAGAATTTTTCTCTACCTTTGTACCCAAATCAAAATTTAAATGCAATATCTTCATACACCCAAAACAAAACTAGGCATCAGCCTAACCAATAATAGTCGACGTTGTTTAAAAAGATTATTTTACCCTCAAACAACCAACAATCCTAGCGCCATTATGCCGGCGAAAGCAAAGGCGAATGGGAAGAGACTGGTTGTTGAGAACATAAGCAGGAATGCCAGCATGATGAATAGGATTATAAGACGACCCATATTCAAGTGAAGCTCTCTTGAGATATTCATGGCTAGAGGGTTCTTTTTTGCATTTCTGGAGAATATTGCGAATATAGGAACATCAATGAGTGCTAAGCAGAGTCCTGCTATAAAGGATAACAAAAAGAATTCCATTACGGATGTGGAAAATATCCTCATAAACCAAATAGCTGCTAGTAATACTGCTCCCAATCTGACTATGTTTTTCTTCTCTACTTTGTCGCTGAATTTTCCCACCATTAGTGTGAATATGCCTACACCAAATATCGACAGGGTTCCTGCTATACCAACAGATAAAAGATCGTTTAATGAAATGAAAATGAATATAGGCCAGACAACGAATTCGACTATAGCTAATATCCCTTGTATTACAATAATGCTTGAAAGTCCGTCAAGCTTTTTTGCAAGCTTTCCTTTTTTTCTGTCATACTTTAAAGTCAGTCTTTTATCTCCTGTTATTGCTAACGGCACAACAGATAGCACTGCCAACACCATAACCATTATAAAAACAGAATGGAAACCAAATTCTTCTAGCATTATGCCGCCTAAAAGAGGAGCGAACATGACAAAAATTCTAGGAAGAGCAGAAAGGTATCCTGTCTCCAAACCCTCTTTTTTCCTGTCAGCATTCCTCGTGAAAAAAGAATTAAGAGGCACCCAATAGAAAGCTAGAGAAGTTCCAGCTGCTATGGCTGTCAAATAGAGAAAATATGATGGAAGAGCATCCAAGTTTGTTAACAAAAAAAGAAAAGCCAACAGCATAGGAACTCTGAGCATTATTGTTTTCTTTAAACCAAAAAAACTAGATACATGCGCAGCGAGGAAATTCATTATAGTCATTGTTCCCCAAACTACGACAAAATACTGGAAAACATGCATCAAAGCAAAACCTATTGTTAAAAGATAGATAGGAATGAATATACCAATCAAAGATATAGCAAAATAGTCTATGATTCTGTTAAGATACAGTTCCTTCAACTCAACATTACCTTTGAAAATATTGTCAAAAATATACATAAAACATTATTGTTTTGGGAGAATAAAATCATTTCTTTTCTTTTGTTGCTTTTTTCGTTTCTTTTTCTATAATCTCAATTTTATTTGTTATTGCTGTTCCAGGTAAACCTTTACTGAAACGGGCACGCACAATACCACTGTTGCCGTGCGTTTGCGTTATTTTTCCATAAATCTTCTTGCCAGCTGTGCTTTGCCAGAGCACGCGCCTTCCAATGAATTGTGAAGCCAGCGCACGCGTGTCAACTCCAGGCAACTCTAACAAAAACTGATTTGTTGTCTGTGTGTGCCTTCCACGCCTGAAACTAAGTATTGTAGCCTTCATAAAATCACTATAAACAGTAATATTGCTATGTATTAATAAATATATATGGAAGTTGACGCACTTTTTAAGATAAAAGTAAAGACTGGAGCAAAAGAGTTCAAAATGAGAGTCAGTGGACTCACTCTATTTCTGGATGTTAAGTCTCTGCCAATGGAAGGTGGAGCTAACAGGGAAATAATCAAAGAATTGAAAAAAATCTTCAAAAGGCCTGTGGGAATTGTAAAAGGTCATAAAAGCAAAGATAAGGTCATACTCGTTAAGAATCTGATGCCAGAAGATGCAAAGAAAATTTTAGATCAATGCGAGAGAGCTCAAGAACCAACCACCGAATAAACTACCCACATATGCTGCTATAGCGAATTGAATAAATCTGCCAATTATGCTGACAATTAAGAATTTCTTGAAATCCAGCTTGAAAATGCCTGCAGCCCAGGCAAAGACCTTAAAGGGTATTGGTGTGAACGCTGCTATGAGAACAGCCCATGCTCCGTACTTGTCGAACCATTTCTTCACGCCACCCATATGTTTTCTGAAAAGTTTGTTAGCTGCCTTTTCACCAAAAACATAACCCAAGCCATATCCTATAACAGCTCCTATAACAGAACCAATTGTAGCAACAACAGTTATTATAAACGGATCAACTCCTAGGGCTGTTGAAGGCGCTATAAACACTGCTGTCGGAACAGGGAATACGAACGATTCAAGAAGGGATATTATGAATGTACCAATAAGACCGTAATCAGTCACAAACATTTGTGCCCAGAGCACAAGTTCTTCAAACATATAAACCATTTGTTAGCAATTGTTAATAAAAAGATTGCTGGGTTATAACCCAGCTTCCTGTTTTAAAGTATCAACCATATTGGTTTTTTCCCAGCTGAAATCAGGATCGTTTCTGCCGAAATGACCGTATGTGGATGTTTTCTGGAATATAGGTCTTCTCAATTGCAAGTATTCTATTATTGCTTTTGGTCTTAGATCGAAATGCCTTTTGACAAGCTCTTCTATTTTTTCTTCTGGTATTCTGTTTGTTCCAAATGTATTAACCAAAACAGATACTGGTTGAGCTATGCCAATTGCATATGCTATTTGCACTTCACATTTATCAGCCAGACCAGCAGCAACGATATTCTTTGCAATATGTCTAGCCATATAACTTGCAGACCTGTCGACTTTTGAAGGATCCTTGCCTGAGAAGCATCCTCCACCATGTGATCCATGACCACCATATGTATCAACTATTATCTTTCTTCCTGTCAAACCAGTGTCAGCTGGAGGACCGCCAAGCACAAAACGCCCTGTCGGGTTGATGTATACCTTTGTGTTTTCATCCATCCACTCATTGCAAACAGGTTTTATTATTTTCTCGAGAATCTCTTGACGGATTTTTTCCATAGGAATGTCTGCGTGATGCGCTGAAACAACAATCGCATCAGCCCTTTTTGGCTTACCGTCAACATATTCTATCGTAACTTGGGATTTTCCGTCAGGTCTTAAGAAATCTACTTCACCACTCTTGCGTGCATCTGATAATTTTTTTGTAAGCTTATGAGCTAGTACAATAGGTAACGGCATAAACTCTGGTGTTTCGTTAGTTGCATAACCAAACATTAGTCCCTGATCCCCAGCCCCCTGATCTTTATCATCACCCTGACCTTCATCAACACCTTGTGATATGTCAGGACTTTGTTCGTGTAAAGATACGAGTACAGAACAATCATCAAAGTTGAAACCGTATTCTGGTTTGTTATAGCCTATTTCTTTCAGAACTCTTCGAACTGTTCCCTGCACATCAATATAACCTTTTGTTGTAACTTCACCTGCTACCAGGATCAAACCAGTTGTTGTTAAAACCTCAACAGCAACCCTAGAATTAGGATCTTGCTTGAACATCTCGTCTAGAATAGCATCAGATATCTGGTCACAAATTTTAGACACCGATTAACAAATGTTAATAGGTTTTGTCCGGATGACCTTCTGTCACTGATTCTGACGTAAACAAATAGCTTCTAGATTTAGAACCTGCCTCTTCAAATTCCATTAAAAATCACCTCAATATTTCAATTCTAAATAATTCATACTAAACTTTAAATCACTTGACAGAATTTTACAATATAAACAATATTGAAAAGCCTTAAATCTCTTATTTTCAAAAATTTAAAATGTCTGGAAAAAATTCTGCGCCTGTTTCTTTAGAAATATATTTTAGTAGAATAGGAGACAACAATTGCAGACATTTTAGAGGAGAAAACGAAGAAGGGTATATTTGTGAATTGCCGCTAACTGAAAAAGTTTACAGTTCTCTTAGAAAAATACTTGGCGGCTGTCACCCAGATGGTTTTAAAGCAGTAATTGAAATTTATCCCATAGTTAGTACAAAACCAGAATCTTAATCCCCACTAAGCAGTTCCTCTGCGAATTTTTCAGGGTTGAATATGTCGATGTCCTTGTAATCCTGTCCTGTTCCTAGGAAGAGAATCGGTTTCTTGATTGCCTGGCAAACCGATAAGATTGAACCGCCCTTGCTGTTAACATCTGTTTTTGTTAGTATTACAGCATCAACACCAACAGCATCATTGAACCTGTTTGCCTGTTCAACAGAGTCATTACCTGTTATAGAATCAATAACAAGAATCTTCAGATCAGGTTTGTTAACTCTTACTAGTTTTTTCAATTCATCCATTAGGTTTTTATCTGCATGGGATCTTCCCGCGGTATCCGCCAGCACGACATCATAGTTGTTTTTTTCACCATGCTTTTTTGCATCAAATATAACAGCAGCAGCATCTGCTCCGTACTGGTGCTTTATTACTTTAATACCGAGCTTATTTCCATGGTATTCAAGCTGTTCTATCGATGCTGCTCTGAATGTATCAGCAGCAGCGAACAATACTCTGTATTTCTTTTTCATTAAGAATTGGGCAAATTTTGACAGGCTTGTTGTTTTGCCTGAACCATTGAATCCTAGGAAAACAAAACATGCGGATCTGTTTTCCTTTCTCGCTTCTCTGATTATTTTATCGATATCAACAGTTCCCTGATCGAGTATCTTTCTAACGCTTTTTTCAAATGCAATTTTTATCTCCTTTCCTGCCCCTACTCTACTAACAGGCTTATCAACTAACTGCTCTTTCAGATTTTTCTTAAGCTCATCAACAGCTTCTAGAGCTATGTTTGACTCCAAAAGCCCTAATTCTATATCTTTAAAGAATTCATCAATATCATTTTCTTTCAAGCTTTTCTGAAAAAAACTCTTCTCCTCTTTTGGTTCTTCTACGGTTGGTTTATATTTTTCTTCTTTCTTGAAACCAATTTTCTGTAAAAATGATTTTTTCTCCTCTCTAAGTTCTTTTTCCATCTCAGGTTTTTCTTTAGGAGCTTCCATTTTAGGCTTTTCTTTAATAATTTCTTTTGGCTTAGTTATTTTTTCCGCATGTTTTTTCTTTATAAATTTCTCTACTTTTTTCTCTTTAGAAACCTTCTTTACAACTTTTTTAGGTTCCTCTTTTTCTATTTTTTCTGTTAGAGCTTTCACAGAATCTGAAAGCTTCTTTTTCAGCATTCCAAACATATTAACCTAATTTTAATAACGTGGCTTATATAATATTATATATGGAGTTTCAGCTGAAAAAAAGGCACCCGATAATAAGCTTTGGTATCGGTTTATATTGTGCTGTTATAGGAATAGTTATAGCATGGTTACTCTTTCCTTCAAACACGGGAATAGTTAGCGTTTTCTTCACATCACTTGCTATGCTGCCGTTTCTAAAAAAACTGCTTCCGCTTGACTCTATAACAAGGAACAAAAAACACCCAATAAAATTTAAGAATCCTCTTTATTATCTGAAAAAATTCCTAAATTTTCACAAGCTTACCATGGAATACAAAAACATTTTTATCATTTACATAATGTTGTTCTTTGGTATATTTCTCGTATATACAGTTTTTCAAATGAATTTACCAGGACCTATGGCAGAGAGCTTTTTTGTTGAACAGACAAACATACTTCGTGGTAGTGCAGGCGAAGCTGTTTTAGGTTATGCTGATAGGCCTTTCATGTCAGCAAGCATATCCTTAAATACATTCATCGGAATCATATTGAATAATCTAGTAGTTCTAATGGTAGCGTTTGTAATTTCAATTGTTTACAGGGCAGGCATATTCATAATAGCCTGGAACGCTTCTGTTTGGGGTGTCATATTTGGTTCAGCTCTAGTAGAATCAAGTAAACTTCTAGGACAAAACATGGCTTTCCTATTTGTTTTAAGTATTCTCATAATAGTGCCCCACATGGTAGCAGAAGCTTTCGCCTACATATGCGGCGTTATATCAGGCAGTTCAGTCTATATAACCTTGTGGAGAAAATTAACTGAAAAGCAGCATGCTGTAATCATAACAGACGCTATAAGACTGCTAATATTAGCTGGTTTATTCATAATACTAGCATCTCTTATAGAGGTCTATTTCGCATTTCCTGCAATAAAATTAGTGCTATGGGCATCTTAATCCATCAAATGAATAGCTCTAGCAAATTTTCTAACTCTTTCTAAAGGATTACTGGATTCTTCTATTTTTGTTCCTATATGAATACAGTTAGCACCTGAAAGAATTAGCTCCCTTGCCTGCTCAGGTGTTTTCACACCACCAGCAACAACTATGTTGAGATCACATACTTTGTTTACAGCTGAAACTATATGAGGAGGAACAGGTGATGGTGCTCCAGAACCAGATTCTAAAATAACAAAACGCATTCCCATGTATTGTGCAGCAAGGCTATAAGCCACAGCAAGATCTGGTTTTTCCTTTGTTAATAGTTGTGCTTCTCCAACATGTCCAACAGTCTGACCAGGTTCAAA
>Ga0180008_1001173_pt1 | contig 17383 bp, 43 predicted proteins | sample MM_PW_MetaG_FD_121121 | JGI IMG/M metagenome (GOLD analysis project Ga0180008, IMG submission 121121) | Groundwater microbial communities from the Aspo Hard Rock Laboratory (HRL) deep subsurface site, Sweden - MM_PW_MetaG | ecosystem: Environmental > Aquatic > Deep subsurface > Groundwater...
GGTAGAGATGCATCCTGAACATGGTGAAATCACTCATATAAATAGACGAATTGTGGCAAAACATATTGAGTTCCTATTTGAGAAGAAGAAGAAAGATGAACTTTGAACAGCTGAAGCAAAAATCTCCTGGGGCAATTCAGTCAGCCCCGGAAGAAGTAGAACTCAAGAGACCCAACCACTGGCACCAGCATTCAAGAGGCCTGGGCTGGGTAGAAGATACTGCTCAAGTGGATGAGAGTGCCTACGTAGGTCCAGAGGCTCTGGTATATGGAAGTGCTTATGTATCTGAAAATGCTCAGGTATATGGACATGCTTGGGTATATGGAAATGCTCGGGTACATGGAAATGCTGAGGTATATGGAAATGCTCATGTATTTGGAAATGCTTGGGTATTTGGAAATGCTTGGGTATGTGGAGATGCTCAGGTATATGGAAATGCTCGGGTATATGGACATGCTCGGGTATATGGAAATGCTCGGGTATGTGGAGATGCTCAGGTATATGGAAATGCTTTGGTACGTGGAAATGCTCAGGTATCTGGAAATGCTCAGGTATGTGAACATGCTGAGGTATTTGAAAATGCTCGGGTATATGGAGAAGCCCGACTAATCTCAGGTACTTGGAAGAAATCACCTTTGTATATCCAAGGCTCCCGAGATTCAGTTACTCACTGTGGGCCTGACCAGATAGCCATTGGATGTGAAATCCATAGTTTCTCTGAATGGCTGGAGCAATATGAAACCATCGGCTTGAGAAACGGATATACCGAGGCAGAGATTTACGAATACTGGGAATACATTGACCTAATTGCTTCCCGACAGAACAGGAACTAAGAAAAGGAAAAGACAATGAATCAGGTACTTCCAATCCTCTTGACTAGGAATGGCGAACCCCTCTATCTGAATGGAGCAGAGGTTCTCTGGGCAAAAAGAGAAGACGATAGGACTCTCCTTTGGATGAGAGGTTCAGTGAATGCTCTAACCGTTGATCAGTTCCCAGCTGTTATTCAAACAATGATTCAGGATGTAATGAAAGGAAATTAACTAGTGGGAGATGAGAATAGAGGACAAGTATTTGCCCTCTGGATTGTGAGAAACTTTCCCCGGGCAAAAAATATTCTCGATATTGCAGGAGGGAAAGGACAGGTAGCTAGAAAGCTGGCCAATAAAGGCAAATCAGTCCACGTAATTGATGCTAAACCACGATTTGAGGGAAGAAACCATCCTTTGATTTCTTATCAGAGGGGTTGGTTCACCGAGGATACAGAAGTAGATGTCCCTGACCTCATCGTAGGTATGCATCCAGATGAAGCAACAGGAGAAATTATCAGATATGCTACAAAGCATAGGATTCCCTTTGCAGTAGTCCCCTGCTGCGTCAAGGGAAGAGATGCAGTCAATATCTCTAAGTTCTCAGAATGGAAGAGAAAACTGTCTCGAATGGCTAAGTTCAAAGGATTCGAAGTATTTGAGGGCCTTCTCAAGATGAGAGGGAAGAATACTGTTCTCAAAGGAATTCCTAAAGGAGAAATCTAATGGAAGGATATAAAATTGTAGATAACTATCTATCTTCTATTGCTGCGCCAGGTGGAGGATCAATATCTTATACAATAGGGGAACAAACAGTTCCATTAGAACATTGTGGACCCTTAGCAGTATTTAGAGAATTAGACGACGCTCTCGATTTTCTAGTAAAAAGCTATCATGGCTTACTCAAATTAGTTCACATTTTTGAATGTGAATATGAAGAGAGTTCTAGAACATATCTATGGATAGGTGACCGAGGTGGAGTTTTCCAATCGCGAAAGGGTCTTCCTCGTGGAACTCGTTTAGCTGAATCAGTGACCCTTCTTGAAGAAGTAGAGCTTGAATTCCTTAATGGGCCTCCCTTTGTTAAAGTAAAGGAGCAAAAATGAAAAGTTTGACAGAAACAGTCTCACTTATTGAGAGAGCTAATCCTGGAGTTAAGATTCATAGAGCATGGGAAAAGACCGATTGCGTTGGCCCTGCATATTTACTAGAACATGAGACTAAACATATCTCGGAGTATCGACCTAAAGAGAATTATCTCTATCTATTCCGCTTTCAAACCTTCCGAGAGGCAGACAGAATCTGGAATCTCGAAGGAGTAAAATCAGACTACATAACTATGGACCCACCTCCAGAAGAACTTCCTGTAGCAGATGAATTCTCTCCTCCTTACTGTAAATATATGGAAGCTCAAAGTATTCCTGGTATCCAACCAAAGAAGTTGAAGCTATATGTCAGGAAGATGTGTCCCATATGGAGTGATACTCATCCAGGTAGAATAATTGAGACATGGCTTCCTGTTTATAGTCAGCCTCAATCTCAAATGCTCTGCGCGGCAAAAGAAGAGTTCATATCTGAGATTAAGAGACAAATCAGGGAAGTTCCTTCCTGCAGTCATAATAACCATTTAGTGGATATTATGATCATTGTCTCTAATTCAGATGAAGAAGGATATGTAACTTTCACACCTGTATTCTCTTGTCCCACATGTGGAATTCCTTTCTAAAAGGAGGACGTAAATGTATCAGGTAATGAAAGGTAAGACAGTCATAGGTAAGGACCTTACCTTCTCACAGGCAGAACAACTATTCTGTCACCAAATTAAATATGATAACTTGGACATTGTTTGCCTAGATACAGGCGAAGTACTTGCCTATTCCAAGGATAAGAAAGTAGTCTATACAGACAAGCATGTCGTGCTTCGCAAGCTGGAGGACTAAAATGAAAAAGTTTAAGTATAATGAGTACTTAACCTTCCCTGATTGTATGCCCACAGATTGTAAAAGTGTTCTCGGAATCTGGAGCCCGAGTGCTAATAAAACCTCATATAAACCTAGTTATGCATATGATTTACTCATCTGGGAGAATAAAAAAGGAGAGCTACAGGGATATTACATAGGTCAATACGTCGAAAAGGTCTACGGCTGGCCGATTTCTCCAGGGATTGACACCCTTCCGACAACTCCTCCAGATATCTGGAATCCTGAAACAGGAACTATAGCTAGACCTCCTACTGGTGTTTGTATATGTGATATTCAGCAGCTCTTCAATATGGGTCACGATTTAGATTGTCCAGAAAGGAAGAAGTAAGTGAAGGTTATCAACGACATCAAGAGTGAAGAGGGCTATCTGCTTGAGCCTCTCATAGCAGGAGATGTATTTCTGAGAGAAGGTAGTCTCTGGATGGTGCTTTGCTGTGAGTATCACACAATGACTACTAAGTATTGTGTTCGTCTGAAAGATGGGAAAACAGATCAGCTCTCACGAGCTGAACTAGTCCTACCAGTTCATGCTGAAGTCCATATCATTAGCTATCGAATCCCATGAAGTGTCTACTCATTCTCATTCCCTTTCTCATTTCTTGCGGGGGAGATGATATTCTCAACCCCGTAGAAAAAAAGCCAGAATCTATTGATATTCCAGGAGTTATTACTGTCCTCGAAGAAGAGAAACCATCTACTAATACTCCATCTACTACCAATCAAGAAGAAACTTGTCCTGATTCATACAGGGATAGAGATTTTATCCTTCTTACTTGTAGAGAAGGGTCAGCTCTAGTAGCTATTGGCTATGGATGTAGTAAATCTCTCCGGCTTTTAGAAGGAGAGGAAGCAGAAGAGGTCTGTAAATAAGAGGAGAATCCATGCAAGTAGGAGATAAAGTCAGAGCCTTAAAAAATACAGTAACCATTATGAAAGGATGGGAGGGAACAATAGAAGATATTAATCCCGCATATTCAAAGATATATAATGTACGATGGAACTTTCCGGGCGGAAGCATCCTTTGTTGGGTTGATGAGAAAGATATTGAACTTGCAGTAGACTGGATAAAACTCATTCAGGACTTTGAACAAAAGGAAAATGTTCAGGTAGAAGAAGCATGGAAGTCCAAATCAAAGATTCTCGTGAGATATGGTGATAAATATCGAGTAATCAGTAATGATAGCACCTATAGCAACTCACTAACCAAAGAAGTAGCCTCTAGTTGGGGATGGGATATATATATGGCTAATCCTCCATTCTATACATCCAGTAGTGAATGGGATATTCAAATAAAAGAAGTAGATGTGTGTAAATATGCTACCTGGCAGAAGACTAAGTTTGAAGAGATTGTCACATATCGCAAGACTGTAAAAGATGGAACACTCGTCCAACTATACAAACAACCATGGTCTCAGCAAGCTACTAGTATCATCTCTAAGCTCGCTCAGAGGGTAAAGAGACTCTCAAGAGAAATTCCCTACTGTAGCTATACTGATAGTCCAGTTAGTATTTCTATAAAGGAAGAGTCAATGGATCTATATAATATCAAGTTTTCAGCTGGATTTATCTGTCCACATTGTGAAAGACAGAAGTAACAGAGGACAAAAATGACTCTCACTGACCATATCAGAGCTTGGATAGCTGAGAAGAGAGCACAAGATATTACTCTCGCTACTACTCAGTTCAATATGCCTCTCGACTGGAGAGTGGAATCAACTCAAGAGAGAGTTCTTGAAGAATTAGAAGGACTTCTCCTATTCTTCGAGCATGTAGAAGAAGGTGAAATGAACGAAATGGCTAAGTATTATTCTCAGGCTGAGAAAAGAGAGACATATGAGTGAGGAAGACTTTCCAGTTGGAAGTAAGGTAAGGTTTATAGATGGTAACTATTGGAGAAATACATACCGAGATGAGTATGAGGTCCTAGCTCATTCAAGTGGTTATATAGTTCTTAGTATGCCCAGAATTGAGAGTTCTCTATTTGGGCCGAATAAAGGTGGATTCCTTGCGTCGTCGCTAGAATTAGTGGAATCTTCAGGAAAAGCACAGACTATTCCCCTTTCAGATAAGTGCAAATATCACGTGGCAGTAAATATCCCTGGGATAGAGCCTCTTATACAATCTAAACCGAGGACTACTACCTCTAGAGATGGACATACTGTACTTATATATGAGATGGAACAGGTTTATCAGAGAGATAAATATCTCAAGGAAACATTCTGGAAAATCAGAGAGTTCCCATATTGTTACTATGGAAATACTCCAATCGAACTAGATATTAAGAAAGTAAAAGACAACAATCTACAAGCTGTTTTCATTTGTCCATACTGTAGTAAAAAATAGCTGTCTTAGCTTCAACACAGCAAAAGGAAAACCAATGAACCTTGAACAGCTGAAGCAACGATTTCCTGGGGCAATTCAATCAGCCCCGGAAGAAGTAGAACTCAAGAGACCCAACCACTGGCATCAGCATTCAAGAGGCCTAGGCTGGGTGGAAGACACAGCTCATGTAACTGAGAGTGCCTATGTAGGTCCAGATGCTCAGGTATATGAATATGCTCGGGTATCTGAAAATGCTCAGGTATGTGGAGATGCTTGGGTATCTGAAAATGCTCAGGTATGTGGAGATGCTTGGGTATATGGAAATACTTGGGTATATGGAAATACTTGGGTATATGGAAATACTTGGGTATATGGAGATGCTCGGGTATATGGAGATGCTTGGGTATTTGGAAATGCTCGGGTATCTGGACATGCTCGGGTATGTGGAAATGCTCGGGTATATGGAGATGCTCTGGTATATGAAGATGCTTGGGTATTTGAAAATGCTCTGGTATCTGGACATGCTCAGGTATATGGAAATGCTCGGGTATGTGGAAATGCTCAGGTATATGGAAATGCTCGGGTATATGGAGATGCTCAGGTATATGGAAATGCTCAACTAATCTCAGGTACCTGGGAGAAGTCACCTCTGCACATCCAAGGAACCAGGCATTCAATTACTTACTGTGCGCCTGACCAAATAGCCATTGGGTGTGAAATCCGTAGTATTTCTGAATGGCTGGAGCAATATGAGGCCATCGGAAGGGAAAACGGATATACCAAGGCAGAAATTCAGGAATACAAGAGACATATAGATTATATGATCTCTAACTGTAACCAGAAGTGACTCAAGAAACGAGGAAGACATGAGCAAAATCAAAGAATTGTTGAATTATTGTATCAACTGTGAGCGTGCACTTGCAGGTCCAACAGAACTCTGTCCAGCCTGTCAACTCGAAGAAGAAGAGTATTATGAATGGGCTGAAGATCATGGAAGAGAGACTCAACATGCCTTCGAGAATTTAGATGACGAAGAAGAGCTTCCATTCTAGACCCATTTTCCAAGTGAATATCGACATCCTCTCTGAATCGGGACGAGAACAGTATATCAGTCACCTTTTAGACCAATTACTAGGAGTTCACGCTGGAGAAGAGTACAGAATTGCAATCCTTGACAAAATAAAGGAAGTTAAAGAAAAGAAATGAATAAGTATATACTTCTTCTTTTACTATCTAGCTGTGGTGAACCAAACCCCTGTAACTCTCCTCAAAACTTTGACATGTCCAGTTATGTCGTCACTCCGACGAAGAGAACTCCTTACTAGTGCTTATAACATCTGGTACATTCCTGAATTAGCAGAATGTGCCTCTCCCTCAGTAGAAAGGAAATAACAATGAAGAAGCTAGCAGAAGCAGTATGTTCAATTCTCGAAGTAGGACGAGTAATCCTAAAAAATAAATCTCTCTCTAAGGAAGATGATGAGCTTGTTACTCAAGCCCTCGAAGACTATAACTACTCAGAAGCTCTTATAATGAATATCTTATTTCGTATTGTAGAACTCTTTGAAAAAGATTGGTACGATGAAAACGTAGGAGATAGAGAAGAGACTATCGAAGAGACAGAAGAATTTCTTTCCTTTGTTCAAGAAGAGGTAATAAACCATCTAGTCCCTGAAGATAGCTTCGACCTTCTGGTCAGATGCACTGAGCTAGCTGGTAAATTCGCGTCTGGGAAGATAGAAGAGTTTCCAAAAGAAATAAAGAATGAAAGAATACTCTTCATCTCTACAATCGGTGCAGCAATTACAGAGTATTTAGCTTATACAATGGAGGGAACACCAACCATAGACGAAGTAATCGCAGAACAGATGAGGTTAACTCAAACTCTAAAGGACGAAAAAGATGAAGACATTGATTGAAAAGAACATGGTCAAGACTACCAAGAAGGTAGGAGAATATATTAAGCAGGTAATTATCCAGGATGGTTGGAAGTTTGCCCTCATTGAAGATAGAGCAGAAACTCCTGCTTGTGCCTGGCGAGAGTGCGATGAGCTATGGCAGGCTCAACACGGTGCGAAGCAGACCCTGAAGAACTATATGGAACACAAGAAGTTCTGTGTATCCATCTAACGCTAGATAAATTCTAGCAGTTGAACAAAAAGCGTACAAAGTACGCAAACAGAGAAAGAGGAGATTGAAATGAGTCAAGGTCGTAATTTGGTTATCTTGCTTGGGAATCTCGGCAGTGACCCAGAGGTCCGGGCTACTGGCGCTGGTGTTCCTGTAGCTAACTTCCGTCTCGCTACTGGTGAGAAGTATACTACCCAAGAGGGTGAGCGGAAGGAGCGGACTGAGTGGCACCGGATTGTGTGCTTCGGTCGAAATGCTGAGCTGGCCGAGGAGTTCCTTCAGAAGGGCTCTCAAGTCGAGATTCAAGGGAAGCTTCAGACCCGTACTTACACTGCTAAGGACGGTGTAGAGAGGAAGAACACTGAGATCGTCGTGGAGAATATGACATTCCTCAAGAACTGTCATCCTCAGCTCGAAGAGTAGAAGAAGTTTAGGAAGAGGTAGGTCCAAACCCTACCTCTTCCTATTTCTATGTAGGAGTCTCAATGTTACAAGCAGGTAATATTGTTGAATTTACTGACTATCAGATAAATGACTATTATCAACCATATGTTGGGTTACGAGGGATAGTAGAAAGTGTCAACCAGTGTTTTAGTGAGGACTATTATGTTCTTGTTAACCTTACCTTAAGAAATGGTACTAAACAAAGAATAAGAGCCTTCTACTGGCGTTTCAAACTAGTTGATAGGGTCATAATATTCCCTCCAGAAGCTAACAGTCCTTCTCCTGACAGAAAATCAACACGCTGGGACCTCGTTGTCGCAGAATTAGGAGAAAAGTAATGCCATCAGGATTTCCAAAAGTAGACAAGAATATGTATCTCAAAGAGGACTTCTATGGGGTAAAAGCTACCTTAGAAGACAGGGTTCTCTATTTAAAAAACTACATTTTAACTGTTCTCAAGATTTCCAAAGGGACTAGAGTTATCTGGAACCCAAAAAATGCTTCTACTACTACTAAATTTAGATGTGAAAAAGCAAAGGTTCTCGAATTCTTCGATTACAGCGGTAGAATTGCTGTAGGTCCTACATACTCATCTTATTATAAGATGTTTGGATATCATAAGAACAGGATCGTGAAACCAATTTTTGACTTTAACCCCTACCGTTATGAAGACTGCTTTTCAGGGATTCATTTTTATCTCCCCTCTCAGAAGAGAAAAAATGCTTATTTAATAGATTATATTCCCTCTAAAGCCATGAAAGCTGCATGGGACTATATCCAGGAGCTAAAGAAATGAAGTACTCTATCATTTTCCTATCCCTATTTCTGTGCCAAGCCTGTGAGCCTACAGACTGTGACTTTAGGCTTAGTAATATCTGTTTTATCTCACAACATCCTATAGATGCTCAACAATTAGAAACTCTCATCTCAATTACAGAAGAAGAACTACTCAAACAATATCCCAACACTATTCCTTTTTCTAAATCCGTAGAAGAAGGCAATATTACTGTCAGGACTACAGATAAGGCTCTGGCTGTAAACTGTAGACCATTTCGTACAGATAATGAATTCAGACTTGGATATGACCTCTATGAGTGTGAGATGTATGTAGATGGTATGGCTATAGATGGAGAATACCTTGATATTGTTTATTCCCCCTGTTTAAAGAAAACAGCTCTCTCACATGAATTACTACATTCATTTGAGTACTATAATATGTCTAGTGGACCAACTGTAGATCATTCTACCCCTTGGTTATTCTACCAGTTTGCGGATAGAAATGATTTAGCTCGTACAGATGTAGTCGAAGGTAAGATATACAGCCGCCTAGGGAAAGAAACCAATTGTCTTCAAGGAGAAAAGAGATGACAGACGAATACCTCATTGAAAGAATCCGTCTTCTAGAAGAAGAAAATAAGGAGCTATCTTCTGGTCTTAAGAAGGCTAAGCGTGGCTTCTTCTTCCGAGAAGGGGTAGTCTTGTTTCTCATATTGACTATAATTATAGGCTATCCAATAACAGTCCTGCTGACTCACATCATAACTATCGACAAATACCGAACTAATAAATGTATTAGCTGGTGTTACGGTAAGAAGGATACCTTTTCTACTCCTAGGGATTATGAGAACTGCTTCAAACAGTGCGATGCATGGAAATGCGAGTAGGAGAAAAGAAATGAAGCGAAAGAATTTCCCCCATCGAAAAGAAGAACGTCAATTGTCTGCTGAGCAGCGTAGGGCAGACAGAAATAGTCGCTCTGCTGAAGACCAGCTTAAGAAGCTAGATAAGCTTCTAGGTAAGAATAAGGGAGCTAGTAAGGAACGAGGGAGGCTCTCTAAGCAGGTTACCAAGTAATGAACCAGAGAATCAGAGACAATATCCGAGTTTATAACCGCCTTCGAAAAGGGGATACATTTTACACAGTAAATATTGGTCGTAGCAAATCAAGCAAACCTACATTAACTAAATATAAGGTTAAACATAAGAAGAAGTCCCCCTATTATAAATTCAGTCACCGAATTTATACTCCAACTACATATGTAAATATGGATTCCTATTGGCTCTACATCTTCTCCAATAATAAGAAAGCAAGAGAATTCCTTAATAAGTCTCTACTCTCATATTATCGGGACAAGAAGAAGAAGATAGATTCTTACTTTTCTTCGCTAGAAAAACAAACTACAAAGATGCTAGTACAACAGAAGAAGATTAAGGAAAAGATTAGAGAATTAGAGGAGAAGTAGTGAAAGTTGGAATCACTGAAAGAGGAGATGCCGGGTTAGACTTATCCTGGCTGGATAAAGTAAAAGATGGCAAAGTAGATGGATGTATTGCTATCACTAAGGCTCCATCTAAGCTAGTAGACCTAGATATCCCAGATAACATAGTAATTCATTGTACTATTACAGGGTTAGGGGGAAGTATTTATGAGCCGAATGTAAAAGAACCATCAGAGACTATTGAAGCATATCTCTCCCTCGTCCAGAAATACGGAGGAGAACGAGTTGTCCTACGCATTGATCCAATCATCATGGGAGCTGCTATTCATCCTACTGCTGTTGCAGAACATACCAAAGGAAGAGTTCGTATCTCCTTCCTGGACATGTACTCTCATGTACTTAGCAGGCTAGAAAAAGCAAATGCACATATTCCTCACGAGACTTTCCATGCTCCAATTGAGGCAAGGTATGAGATAGTAGAATCCTTAACAGAAACTCTTGGTTTTCCTCCAGAAATTTGTGGGGAACCAGGATTTCCATGTACTGGATGTGTCTCAGAAAGAGACCTCCTAGCTATGGGAATTATGGAGAAAGGAACTCCTGGAGGACGGCAAAGGTCAACCTGTTGTTGCTTGGCCGAGAAGGTAGAGCTACTCAAGAATAAACACCCTTGCAAACATAACTGCTTATATTGCTATTGGAAAAGCTAAACAATTATAGGAGATTACAATGTGTGGTACTCTTAAGTACTTCACCGATCCTAGTTCTTCTCTCAAAATTGGGAATCCAGTACCAATTACTCTATCTCATTCAGGTATTACTAGCAAGGCAGTATGGACAGGTTTCTGTCGTTCAGAAAAGCTTGCCTATTGGAAAACCGTGGGAGCAGGGAAACCAGTTGTTGTCCATGTAGATTCATTTATCGAGGGAAAGACTGAATGTCATGTCCCTTCAGGAAAGTTCTTTGGAATTATCCTTGGTAAAGATGTAATAGTATCTGGGAAGACTATTGGAAGAGCAGGAGAAATTAAGATTGTGACGAGAGCTGCTCATACCCCATTTGAGAAGAAAATTCATCCAAGATTCCCTTTATCCCCCCGGGTAGATAAGAAAGGATTTCAAATATGGGAGAATGGAGAGATAAAGACACCATAGATAAAGCTTCTGGATGGATATTTGTTTATTACTTAGGCTTAGACGAACAGTACAGAGTTAGTCTTGCTTATCGTTCTATGCTTAAAAAAACAATTTCCTGGCATGGTTTAACTGTAAAAACTATTCACGCCTGGATGCCAGTAGAGTTCCCTTATCCCCCCTGTGAGAAACCAAAGAATGGTAGGTCAAGACTCCAGATAGCCATAGAGGAAGAATATGCAATTAGAAGAGATAAGGAGAATAGTTAACTGGGTAGAAGAAAATCAGCCCCGGAAGGTTAAGAATATCTATCCTTGCTCGTCATTCTCAGGCCAACACTCTATAGATAAGAAATGTATTATTGAATATTACGAACGCGGCTATGGAGTAATATGGGTTGATACATTGATTCGTTGGAGTGATAAGACAGAAGATGTATCACTCAAGCAAATAGAGGACTGGGGATGGATACTCAATGGAATGGAGAAAATTGAAATATGTTCACCTATCCCTTCTCAAAAGAAAACTCGCTGGGAGCTAATCCTACAGGAGCTACAATGAAGTATTTCGCCGGAATCGGTTCGAGAGCTACGCCTCCCCGTGTCTTAGATGTTATGACTGCTATTGCTAGGAAGCTAAAAGGATTGGAATGGACTCTTCGTTCTGGAGGAGCAGGAGGAGCTGACCAGGCATTTGAAGCTGGATTTGGTTCTCGCGGTCCAAAAGAAATATTCTATGCAGACGATGCAACAGTTCAGTGCATCCAACTAGCTAGCAAATATCACCCAGCTTGGGATAAATGTAGTAATTATGCTAAGAAACTCCATGGAAGAAATATGATGATTCTTCTAGGAAGGATGCTAGATACTCCAGTTAAATTCGTTGTGTGCTACACTGAGGGAGCACAAATTAAAGGTGGGACAGGACAGGCTCTTAGATATGCAAAGGAAAATGGAATTCCAATTACAAATCTTGGAGACCCTGATGTCCTCAAAAAGGTTAAAGAATGGGTGTCATCATAACAATCCTAGGAGTGCTTCTATGGATGTACTTAACTGGGAAATGGGAGAAACCTAATGATCGAAGAAGAAGGTCTGACAGACGAAGAAGCAAATGAAATTATTACTGAAGCATCACATCGCATCCTTCCAGCTATGAATGTATTTGTTGAATCCTTTGCATCTGCAATGGAATTTGCTATACAAAATGGGATAGAATACTCAGTTGAAGGTCTCAGTACAACTCTCAGAACTCTACTCTCAAACCTAGAAAACTTCTGCCTCGTTGAAATGTGCAGGAGAGACGAGGATTTGAGAGATGAACTTGAAGAGCGTTTAGCCGAACAGGGTTATCCTGCTGATAAGATTGAAGAATTACTAGATACAGGAAGTGTACAAGAACGAGAACCGGTTAAACTAACCTGTCTCTCAACAAAGGAACTAAATTGAGAAACAAGATGCCCCTGCTGAAAAGAAAGGATAATGTTCTGGATATCCAAATGATACTCCTTCAGGACAAGGTTCTTGGTTTTCAGGACCAAGGAGTAGTAGTACAAGAGAAACTCAGTCTTTTTCAGAAGTTCTGGTTATTCTTGTTCTCTATTCCAGTGTGGTTATTCTAACAGAATCCAGTTTTCTTCTCATGTGAGAAGAATTAACAAACAGGGGACATAAAATTAGGTTCCCCTGCAGAAAGGAAGAGAAAGAGATGAATAAGGTTATGTTGTCAGGTCGAATCGGACAGGAAATCGAGATCCGCTATACCTCGAAGGGGACTGCAGTTTGCAATATCTCCATTGCTACCAACGAGTTCATTCAGCAGAAGAAGACTACTGAGTGGCATCGTGTGGTAGTTTGGGGAAAGCAGGCTGAGAACCTGGCCAAGTTCTGTGGCAAGGGCCGTGAGGTCTCGGTAGAGGGTCGTCTTCAGACCCGTGCTTGGACCGACCGAGAGGGTGTTAAACGGAAGACCACTGAGATTGTGGCCAGCCGGGTGGAATACCACGGTCGGGGGTCGACTCCAGAGGCCGAGCTGCCTACTGCTGAGGTAGACGACCTTGTCTTGGATAAGGATGCAGAGGAGCTGTTTCTGAACCAGTAACCGTAGGGAGTTATCTCCCAGGGGTGGGAGTAGGTAGGCTCCCCTACTCCCACCCTTCCTTCGATTGGAGACTCAATGTCATTCCTAAGAGCTAATATTATCCTGGTATGTATCTTATTAGCAATATTCTATACAATAACACTCTCAATAGTAGTAGGACTATATCTTCCTATTATCCCCGCCATAATTATAGGGACTTTAGGTAGTGGTATAGAAGGAGCCGGATTCATTTTAGCTGGCTTTGACTTAGACGACTATCTCAACTGGCGGAAGAGAATTCCATTTCCACCTTGTCAGAGAGAGGATTAGAGGAGAAAACAATGCCTTTCCTAGATGATTGGAAGGTTATTAGTTACCCAAGTAGTGCCTATCAGGCTCCTGAGTTGTGGCCAACTAAGCTTACTGGCAAAGTATATGGTCATCCAGGATTTGTAGACGGAACAGTAGTATACACATCTCAAGTCCAAGAGCTGGATTTAAAAGCATCTACTGCCAAAACCGCATATAGTAAATACTTTCTGTTAGATCCTAACAAAGAATGGTTGGTATGGCTAGAAGAGAACGGTAAATCCTTACAGGATTACAAAGAGGAACAAAAAGATGGCTAAACATCGTGGCGGTCGTAAGCTTCTTTGGAAGAAGCCTGGTCGTACTTCAGCTAAGAAGTGCTATCAAGATTATCTTCGAACCCAGCTAAATACTGGGCAGACAAATAATGGTGACGGTAAGTGGATTAAAGCAGATGCTCTTAATATGAAATCAAGAGCCATTGGGTACCAAGGCTGGTACTACTAAAAAGGTAGAATAATGAAGAAGCTCCTACTAGCTCTAGTGTTCCTCACTGGATGTGCAACCCTTCAACTTCCTATTACGACAATTGGTTTCCCAAAAGCTGCAGAACAGGATGTATATGAAATCATCTCCTATTTAGCTAACCATGGATATATTACAGAAGATATGATGGAAGGCTATGACATTACCCTTGGGAATTTCCCTGTTATCTTTATAGAAACCCATAAAGGATTTGGAATCCTGTATGGAGTAGAAGGACTAATACAACCTGAGAAGAAGAGAATGTATATCTATGTCTATCAAGATTGTCTTGCGGCTTCTTCTTTGATTCATGAAATCTTCCATATAGCTGGATATACTCATCAAGAAAAAGAAATCTGGAATACTGTCCACAATTTAACTATTCAAGCGACAAAGGACTTATGTGGTCCAGATTATCAAATTCAATCTCCTCCAGAACCTACACAAGAACAAATTATGAACGCTATTCCTCTTCCAGCAGATGTAGATATGGAAGTTCCAGAAGAAATAATGAACAAGCTCATGAAATCTCAGGAATTCTAAAATGAGTAGAGAACAAAACATTGCTATCGAACTCCTTCAAAAGAAAGCAAAGAAAGAACGATTACAACAACTTACAGAGAAGTGTTTTATCCAGATAGCCACTGTGGATCCCGAGGCTCAGAGTAAAGAATGGGTAAGAAGTCGCTATCAACAAGCAAGAGCACTCGCAGAGGCTTACTTAAAGGAAGAGGAAAAATTCCTCCAGACTTCCTCAGAATCCTCATCAGACAGTGTCTAAAGAGTAAATATAGACACAGATTGGGAGCCATTATTATCCATCGGGGTAAAATAGTTGGTATTGGATACAACCAAGTTCGTTCTGATGGCTCAATATTTGATGGCATCCATGCAGAAGAGAAGGCTCTGGGTAATACTAGAGCCCGTTTGAGGCATGGAGCTACTCTTATTGTCCTCCGTCTTCGAAAAAGCGGGAGACAAGGATTAGCCAAGCCCTGTGAATACTGTGAGAACTTATCCCGCAAATCAGGAATTAGGAACATCTGGTATTCAACAGATACTGGATGGGAAAGGATGGCACTGTGACAGAAGAAGGGAAGAAGTTTGATGAAGACAAACCCAAGATGTCTCTCCTTCCATTTGTAGCTCTGCGAGAAATAGCCAAGATTCTCAACTTTGGAGAGACACGATACGGAGCATGGAATTGGGCCAAAGGAATGGATTGGTCACGAGTTGAAAGTGCAATGCTCAGACATTATGAGAGATATGCAATGGGAGAGGACGTTGACCCTGATTCAAACCTTCTCCATACAGCCCATATGGCTTGTAATGCTCTATTTCTATTGACCTATCAGCTTTTAGACATCGGAAACGATGACCGATGGAAGGGAAAAGAATGAAACTTGTTTATCTAGCTGGGCCTTACTCTGCTACTAAACCCTTAGATAGTGGAGGAATGCAACAAATTAGGGAAAACATTGAGCTTGCTAACGAGGTAGCAAAAAACCTAGTTAGACTCTTCCCCCAAATCTACCCAGTTATCCCTCATAATAATACACGCGAGGACTGGATAAATGTAAAGGACGGAAACTATTTTATCGAGGGGACAAAGGAACTCATGAGACGATGTGATTGTGTATTTGTACTCACCAAAAATATCTCAGAATCCAATGGAACTCTCGGTGAAATTGAAGAAGCAAGTAGACTTGGTATCCCAGTCTTCTTCTGGGCAAAAAGCTTAAAAAGGTGGTTAAAGAATGAAGAATAGTGAATTCTTGAGAATCTTAGATGACCTTGGTAGATGCAAGGCTGCAGCACGATGGATTGAGAAATCTAAGCAGAAACCAGAAGTCCTCTGGAATAAGTGTAAAAGAGGAGACTGGATGTTATGGCTAGTAGAGACACTTTGCTTAGAGAATAGACTCTCATATAAGAGACTCCTCGCTATCTCAGAACAAAAGGAGGTTTCTCAATATTATAGGAAATGGAATGTTATAGAGGACCTCGCTTGTATCAATGATACATGGAGCGCGAGCTATCTATCACATCTTCCCAAGAAAACAAAGAATCGGATAGAAAAGAATCTAGCCGATTATCTCAGGAAGAAGTTCTCCTGGAAACAAATCGAAAAGTACCTTCGTACTTTAGAAAAGGAGTAAAACGATGAAGATGAGTGAGTTCTTAGAGATTTTAGGCAATAAATATGCATGTTCTGATGCACTAGATTATATCGAGAAGTCCAAACAAAAGCCCGAGAAGCTTTGGAATAAATGCAAAATGGGTTCTTGGATGCTCTGGTTGCTTAGGATCAGTAGATTAGGTAACAAGATTCCCTACAAGAGGCTCTGTAAAGTCACTTTCCAGGAAGAACAATCTGGGCCCTATACTATGTCTTATAAGGATATTCTGATTGATGGCCTAATTTGTATGAGTGACCCCCGTTCCTGTTCCTCCTTACAAGACCTTTCTAAAAAGGAAAAGAATAAGATAGAGAAGAGTCTGGCAAACTATCTTAGGAAGAAGTTCTCCTGGAAACAGGTAGAGAAAACTCTATCCCGTTTCTAAAAAAAGGAAAAAGAGATGAAGAAAGTAGCTAAGCCTCGTCGGATGAACTATCAGCTCCAAACCTGTGTAGTAATTGATTGTCATTGTGTGACTAATAATAAGGCAGAAATCTGGGACCCATCATATAATCCTCCCCGGGCCTTCGAAGAACTCGTCTGTCCCCGCCATTCAAAGAAGAAACTCTTTGTGGCGGATACTAAAAACGCCTAACTTTAAATCTTTTTCCTAAAAAGGTGCAGAGAAATGAGTACCGAGATCTCTCCTATCAATCTCCTCAAAGAAGAAATTGCTGCAGCCGAGAAGGAGTTAGAGAATAAGAAGTTTGTTCTCTCTCTCCTCAAAAAGAAGGCTTCTAAGCCCTTTATCGAGACCACCCCTATGAAGATGTATCTTCGGGTCATTCGAGCGCTTACAGAGCCATTTGCTGGTCTCCACGAGCGAGCTGATAAGGCAGTTACAGACCCAAAGGGATTCCAGAGGGAAGAGATTGTTCAAGAAGCTACTTATATGCTGAAGGTATGTAAGAAAGTTTCAGACAATCTTCCTCTCAAAAAGCGGAAGAAGTATGCAATAGACGCAGCTCTGACTGTAGTAGCCCTTGAAGACTCTCATGAAGGATTCTATTTCAAGCCTATTGAGCCCTTAGTGAAGGACCTACGAGAAGAGATTATCCGCCTGAGGAAAGAAAATGAACTTTGACCAACTGAAGCAACGATTTTCTGGGGCAATTCAGTCAGCCCCGGAAGAAGTAGAACTCAAAAGAGTAAACCACTGGCATCAGCATTCTAATGGCCTAGGCTGGGTAGAAGACACTGCTCAAGTAGCTGAGAGTGCCTACGTAGGTCCAGATGCTCGGGTATCTGAA
>Ga0180008_1001174_pt1 | contig 17355 bp, 32 predicted proteins | sample MM_PW_MetaG_FD_121121 | JGI IMG/M metagenome (GOLD analysis project Ga0180008, IMG submission 121121) | Groundwater microbial communities from the Aspo Hard Rock Laboratory (HRL) deep subsurface site, Sweden - MM_PW_MetaG | ecosystem: Environmental > Aquatic > Deep subsurface > Groundwater...
ATGCGGCAACCCTCAGTAATGGCGAATTCTCTTAGGAGAGGTAAAAATGACAACTACCTTAGCTAACGCTAGAATCGCTTTAGCCAAAGATATGGGCGACTACTGGGCTTCGGCCACTACCAGTGCTGGTAATGCTGGTGGCACAACTATGATAGACACCGCTCTCAAAAACAAGTCTAACGATTGGATTACAAACGACACGTGGGACATTATCACCGAAGCGGCTCATGCGGCTTTGAATGAAGAACGTCTTGTTGCCTCTCTTGATAATTCAACCGGCACTCCTACGCTTAATGCAGCCCATAGTGTGCAGATTGGTTCTGGAATAGACTACGAGTTACATCGAGTAGGTTCACCAAGTGACAAGCGACTAGCCCTTATCGATGCTGCAAAGGAAACCTTCCCATTCCTTTATGCAAAGGTGCGTAACCAATCCAAGACGGTAGGCAACTGGCTTCTCAATGGGGATGTGGAGAAATGGACTGCCAGCACCGAACCGGATTCGTGGGCTAGAGGCGGCACGATAACAGCGGCTCAGGAAACAACGGCCAAACTCTTTACCCGCGGCTTATCATCCTGCAAACTCAGTGCTTCAACAAGCGGGTATCTCTACCAAAGCTGGACAGAGAATGACGACTTGAAGTTCCTACGTGGACATACAGTTCACTTCAGGGCTAAAGGCTGGTGCAATACTGCCTCAGCACTACGCCTTGCAATATATGATGGAACCACTACTACATATTGTAGTTACCATGACGGTGATTCGGCATGGACTGACCTTGACCAAGACGGTTTGTATGTGGATGCCACAATCAGTGAAACAGCTACCGATGTATCGCTAAGGGTCTATTTGGATAGTGCAACAGCGACTGCTTATGTGGATGACTTACAGGCCACTTGTGGGAATTACGATAAGGTATATGTAGGCGACCTCAGCATAGCCTTAAATAAGGGCATACGTGTTTCTTATCAGTGGGAAGGAAATCTCCAAGCTGAACCCTGGGCAATTCTACGCACGTTCAACCTGGATGCCGCTAACGGCTACTTATACCTACCTAACTACCTTTCGATAGGATACCACCTTAGAATCGAGGGTATGGGGTATTTGGACTTCCTGGCGAGTGGGGCGGCCTCTACTGCATGGACGGCTACAATAGCTGTGGACGACCCTCAGTTAAAGATTCTAACGGCAAAGGCGGCTGCCATCATGTATCGGAAGTTAAGCCAGCCGATATACTCTAGCGGTGACAGGACATCGTTCTATGGAGCGTTAGGTTATTGGGAACGTGAGTTTGAGAGACGATGCACTCAGTTCAAGATGCACCGTGAACCTGTTCTGGTGAACTATGGAACGTAGTCGAGAATTTGATATTCTTTTGCGGATGCTAGAAGAATTAAAAACAACCGTCCGAGATGACCGCAATAAAAAGAAGTCCGGCACGGCAACTATAGCGAATGGTGCTACTACAGTGGTTGTCACACATGGTTTGGCAAGAACGCCCGACCATGTGTGGGTAACGCCAAAAGAGAATCCCACCAATGCGGTTACTTTCTGGTGGGCAGATACGATAGGGGCAACGCAGTTCACGATAAACGTCAATGCTAACCCTGGGGCTAGTGGACTAGACTTTGACTGGCGAGCGATAGTAGGTGATTTATAATGGCATACCAAAAGAATGACCACTCACTGAATATAGGCGGAACGGTCAAGACCTTTGAGATAGCTCGTGACGAGAATCTCAAGGCGATGTACCGGACAGAGCGGTTCATTCCTGAGCATCGTGACCCGCTAGAGCTAACGCAAGACGACTGGCACGGTGGGCATGGGACTTTCCGCTGGAACGGACAGCCTGTCTATTATGATGGACAAAGCATTGATACCTCACAAGACGGGATTATAATGCCGGGGCCTTTGTATTGGAGCACATACAAATATACCTTTTGCAGCATGGTTTTACAAGATGACGGTGGTGTTTTCACAGACCAAACCGCTAACATGAAAGCAGGAGTAGATGACGGTCTAACATTTACTCCATCAACACCTGCTAACAATGACGCCTATTACTTTAAGATGAATGCTGCTGCTAATTCATCCCTTCTGATTCGCATCACCACAGCTAAAAATGGTTCTTGGACAGGGAATTGGGAATATTATAATGGAAGTGATTGGGTCACCCTAACTAATCTTACTGACGGCACAAATAACTTTGCTAATACTGGCGAAAAACTTGTGTCTTGGTCAGGAGTTACTTTGGGTTCAGTAACAATAAATGGGACAGCAGGATTCTGGATTAGATATAGAGTATCGAGCTATGCTAGTGTTACTACTGCACCGTCAGGAACTTCGGCTTGGTATGTGGATGCAACAGATAAAACATTTGGGGCTGTTCCTGTTACTCTTTGCTACTTCGGCACTACGGGGAGCACCTTTTTGACGACAGCACTAACGGTGTGGGAATTTGTTTATAGCACAGGTTACTGGTATCAACGTGCCACTTTCGCTACAACCGCTATTACCGATATGGTAGAGTTTAACCAAGTGCTTTACCTGGCAAGAGGTGCTGCGGTAGCCTGGGAATATACTACCGATGGCATCACCTTTACTACAACGGATTTGACTAATGCCAGTGTCAACTATTTCTGTGTAGCCCCGAATCCAGAAGCTACAGCTAGTATTCTTTGGTGTGGTGAAACACCGAATATCCTGTATTCCACCACTGATGGTAGGGCAGCAGGAGCGGGTGGTGTGGCTCTTACTTCCGAAGGTTATATTGGTGACTCATCTTCTGCCATTACCAATATCTTTCTTCTAAGTGATAAACTTATGATAGGCAAAGAAGATGGGCTTTGGCATTACGATTCAGCTGGCGGGGTTTCATCTAAAATGCCTGAATTACGGTCTAACCCCTCCTCTAATAACTTCAAGTATGCCGAAGCGTGGGGCGAGAACGTTTATGCGTCTCTCCGAACAAGTGTTGTAGAGTTAACCCCCTATGGTAGCATCTCCAATATGGGTCCACTAGACAACATAGAGAATGTGTGGAAGAAGGGAACAATAAGGGGAATTACTGTTGATAGAAACTTCTTGTATGTAACAGTGGATGAGGGCACGGATACTCATATTTACAAAGGTAAAAAAAGAGATGACAGATGGGATTGGTGTCCCTTTATTTATGTAGGCACAGGAAACAGCACGGTATCATTTCTCACACCATCAAGTGATGAAAGATATAGTTATCTATTTTTTGGTGTTGATAACAACTGTCGCAATAGTATCATTTGGGATAACCTAACACCGAATGGGACATTAACTGAACTATCTATTCTACCTAGTTCTGCTTGGATTCGATTCCCCTATATCTACGGTAGTGACCCGAATTGGGACAAGTTGTTTCAAACAGCTATAGTAGAAGCCCATAACATATCAACTTCCAACTACTTGAATGTAAGTTACCAGAAGAACGAAGAAGGGACTATGACAACAGTGTCTAGCAATATAGTTACGCCAGGCATTACGGAAAACATTATTTCACTGAACGGTGATGGGGCAACACTGTTAGTGGGCAAGAGATTCCAGTTCCAGATTACATTCACTATAGGCACGAACTTAGTGTATGGTATTCCCTATGTTGACTATGTTGAACTACGTGGTTTGGAAATGCCAGAGCCAGTACGTATCCATGACGTGACTTACGCCTTGCGGGACATACCCAATGGCGATAATGTCAAGACGTTACGGGACTTCTTGAGAACGGCAGAGACTACTACCAGTCTGGTTAAGCTCGCCGACTTGCGAATGCAGAGACAGAGGGTGACAGGGACTACAAGCACGGACTATGTTTGGGTAATGATTGAACCTGGCTATCCACAGGAGCTAGAACTCAGGCAAGAGTCGGGAATGAAACCTGAGCTTCTGGTAAGATGCAGATGGAAAGAAGTATCCTTTACCGTTAGTTAGGAGAAATCCAATGTGCCTAAAGACTCTGCTTGACAGATTATTGAATAGACCGCTCACTATGCCGTATCCCGAAGAACCGCCGGACTACAGCCGGACGGTGGACAACACAAGATTCGTGCTGGTGCTTCAGGAATGGATGTATCGCTACCAAGTGCCTGTCGCAAACTATGACTTCTGGAGGGAAAAGGTGGTGGGCGAGATAACTGACAAGATAATCCACGCTGCCCAGGCGTGGGAGCAAGACGGCGTGCGGCACCTCCAGATGAGGCCGGAGTATGCCAATCCGGGTGTATTTGCTCATGAAGCCTGCCACATATCCTACGGCCTCTTGTCTGACGATATGAGGCAAGCCTTTGCGGTGGCCTACATCATGGCGAAAGGAAAGGACAAATACGTCAAGCAACTTTACAACACGAAGTGGTCGCAGTGGGCGGGTGTGGCCGGGGCTAACGAGTATGTGGAGATGCATGCCGAAATTGGAAGGTACATCGGTCTCAAGATGCCCACCGGACTAAGGCGATACTACCCGATGATTTTAGAGGAGAGTTAGAAAGGGAATGGGAATGTTAGTAAGCGTAGGTAAAGGGTTCAAAGTTGGCGGGTTTGATTTTGCTGTGGACACAAGCCCACAAGCTCATCGAATGGTTACGGCCAACAACAATTTTGGCGAGTGCGACCTTCGCAACCATACTATCTCACTAAGTTCGGATATAGACGAGACTCTTCTGAGCAAAACTTTCATCCATGAGGTTATCGAGGCCGTGAATAATATCTATTGCGATAACGGCATACCCCACGACAAGATACAGCAGTTGAGTTTTGGGCTTCACCAGGCACTGGAGAGTCTGGATGTCCGATTCGGGGTAAAGAACGAGGAGGTTCAAGCGTGAAGATTTTATGGAGAAGGTTGCTGACCAGTAAGACGGTATGGCTTAACGCCATAGCGGTGGCGGTAGCCATAGTGCAATTAGCTCAGCAGCAGGCGTGGATAAACCCGGAACTGCAAGCGGGTATCCTGGGCGTCTTGAACCTTATCCTGCGGCTGCTAACGAATGACGCCCTGGTAACGAAAGGTGGGGCGGGTAAATGATAGCAGACTGGACAGCTATCGCCGTTTTGGTTGGTCTCGTGATAAATGCTACCGTTGTTGCCTTCAGCTACGGTTCACTCACACAACGGGTAAAACAACTGGAAAGTAAAATTAACAAGACTGACACGGTAGCGGATACTGACCGAGGTAACTTCAACGTTGTTCGGGATGCGATGATGGAGATTAAGGGCAATCTAGCCACCCTCATTAGATTAGCGGAAAAACCAAAGATGGACTAGATGTGTTTTACCTTGTGGAGCAGCAGAGAACCCTTAAAGGCCGGTCACCGGTCAACTACAGGCCGGTGTCCCTCACTCAGCTTTTCTATCTCCTCGGTCAAGAAGCCTGGCGTTTCTACCATCTCGGCGCCACCCGGTGCTGGATAGAGACTAGGGTATAGGCTCAAACAGTAGTGCAAACAATTCAGACTCAACGAATTCCCCTTGCTCATTCGCAAATACCACGTGGTAGGCTGTTTCTTCAACATCATATTCAGCCCTCACCCCCACTGATTTTGTCTGGTGAGTAGGCTTGAAAGGTTCTTTTAGCCCACACCGCTCAAGGAAATCATCAAAATCAAAATATCTAGGAGTGCGTTCCCTGCCATCATTGTAGGTAGTCGTTAAGAGGCTCTCCAGTTCACACTTCAGTTTCTCGAATGTTTCCGGTATCAGTTCCATGTTACCATCCTTCTTTTACTCTAATGCCCTTTCTATTAAGTCAAAGGTGTAATCACATCCCTCTACTCCCAAAACAACATCCCTTATTATTATTTGGCCGTTGTTGAAAGTAATAGGGACTATCTTTGATTTCTTTAGAACCATCTCGAATAGAATCCCTTTGTCAAGATACTCTTCAAGTAGCATGTTGTTACCATCCTTCTTTCTAAAAAGTCCTAATTCGCAGATGAGCGACTTTAGCAACAAGATATAATTTACCACTCTTGCATAACTTTTTGCCTACATAAAATCCCTCTATGGTTCTTATTACTCTGACGGTGTTTGTTTCCAAGAACACCCGTTCGTCGCATAAAAATCGGTATGGTAAATAACCGTAGCATCTCATCTGCCGTGCTAGTGATACGAGCATTCGCCATTTAGTTGAGTTTGAAACTGGTTTATCCATCGGGGAATCCTGGTATGATGTAAAATACCTTATCTTTCTAGTGATATAACCGGATGAGGGGAAATAATAGCCGTCAGGTTTAGCATAGTCTAAAATACCGCTTGGTTTATCAAATGTAATTTCCATGTTATCCTCCTTTAACTAGCTTCCCCTTAGCCATGTTACCATCCTTCTTTCTACTACAAATCGTGTCACAATCAACGTGGCGGCCTCTGTCCGCCCCAACTGGTATCGCACCATGGTTTTGGAATTTCAATGCCTTGAAAACAGCCGAGCCGCAGTGCAATTAAGTCGTAAGTCATGTCGGCATAGTTCCCCTTCCATCCGCCCCGGTCGAAGCCACTTTTTCCGAAGCCGAAGTTAGTCCCCCTGTAATGACCTACACACTGGTGGGAGCAAAAGAACTTGCGGGTTGGTTTGCTTTTCAGATGCCAAGCGGCAAAAGAACGGGGCACTGGGAAATTTCTGCCGCACTCTGGACAAGTCAAAGTGACATGCGTGTATTCCTTACTGCATTCCCAAGAACAATACTTCTTGTTCTTCGTAGGTAGATGGCAATTAAGACAAGTGTGTTTGGGGCGAGTATCAACAGCGCGAGTCGGAAACCCCCCCTTCTTCAAGATTTGCCTCACATTTTCATGTGAAACTCCAACGGTTTCCCCGATTTCACGAAGCGCCATTGCCGGATTCTCCTGTCGAAGCCTTATCACCTTATCCTTCGTTGTTTCCATTACTTATCTCCTTCCACCCCTCATTACACCATTCCTTATAAGTTCCTCATGCAACTTGCGATGTCTATTGATAATCATCGTAACCAAATTCCCCAACCTATTGTCCTCTTTGTTGCCATTGATATGATGAACTTGTTCATTTGATTTTAGAGACCTACCGAGATGTTGGGTAATAACTAAAGTATGCTCTGCTACATACCCCCGTTTACTAGCATTAGGGTGATTAGGCTTCCAAACATAGATGTATCCTCCGTATTTCTGTCTACCGCCTTTCCATCTTGGATGAAATTTACCTCTAACCGCACAACTTAATCCACAAAACCTAGCAGTTTTGTTAAGACTATCAGCCAAATAAATTTCCCCGCAATTAAGACACTCCCTTTCATAGTATTTCTTAGTGCTATGATATGTTTTACCTTTTTGTTTGTATGTAATAGGTTTACGCCACAACCCCTTACCGCAATTTCCCCAATCATTAGGAACATCAATTAACTTCATAATAGCCTCCCTGTTTCTATTATAACAAAGGGAAGCCAATATGTCAAATGTTTATTTCTTTAATACCCATTCTGCGCCGTCCCAGTATTTACCGTATTTCTCGGCAAGGAGAAAGGCTAGCCAGAGTTGCTCCATTGAGTCCTTAATGTCCATACACAGACGGTCTGTGTAAAGAGTATCTTGCACAAAATCCACAAAGAGCAAGTTGAGTTCAAATGGAGTAGGACTCTCTGACCATTCTGGGTTCTTGTGCGAAAGGAACATGGCTTGCAACTCATCTTGGCGGGGAAGCCAGATATAATCTCCATAGTCCGATGCAACATTCCATCCTGCAACGAAATCTGTGTTGTCAGTCTCAAACATTCCCTTCGCCTGAAAAACCCCCTGTATTTCCTTTGCTTCCTCGCACATTTTAATGTAGGTCTCTGTCGTGTCCATTACTTGACTCCTTTCCCTTTATTAGTCATACGGATAAATAAATTTCTCTAATTTACGAAAGATAGGCGATGAGGTGCCGGGGCCATATAAATCACGGAATGCTAAGATTTTCTTTACTTCGTCTCTGGTCAGCGTAATGGTGTCCTTGGCAGAGCAGTAGGTAACCGCCCTCCTTAGATCCCTCATAAAGGCTGCCATGTCGAGGTCGTCAGGAGGATTGGTGGTGCTAGACTGCTGTGTTATGTAAACTGTAGTAAAAGGCTTCCCGTTACACCAGTATGTAGAATAAGTCATTTTCCTTTCTCCTTTCATAACTTCTTTAAGCATTCTGTCGTTGGTGGGTCTTTGAAGTCCTTAAAAGCCACTTCCCTGCCTAGCCATTTCTCCAAGTCTCGCCAATACCCCTGGCAGTAGGTGCACAGGAGCTTGCCCCGGTGCTCCTCTCTGGGCGGGGTATCAAGTCCCCGGCCGCCGCACGCTTCACATGGTTTCATGGTTTTCCTTTCCCTCTTGCAATCTCTTTATACTTTAGTATTTTAAGCTCGGTCTCAGATGCCTCACGGTTACTGCCGCAGAACGGACAAAATACGGGGCCTACACATCCTGTATCGCTATCTGTTATCAAACCGTCCCATGTTATTGTTGATATTTCCCCACAATCGGGGCAATAGCTTTTCCACTCATAGAGAATCAACCTCTTATCTTGACTAAATGTAACCGTTGTTTTAGACACCATCTTTGATATAGACATCTCTCTATCCTTTCACTTTTTCAATCGACCTCCCCCAACTCGGCAGGATGGTAACCTCTTTCTTGGTTCGTGGTGAACCGTAACCCTTCACTGCCTCGATATTGTTCACCAGTGTCTTGGGTTCACCGCAAATGTTGCACTTGACGGAAACCGTATCCTCGCTTGACATTGGTATCGTGTAATGATGTCGGCAAGTCATTTCGTACCTCCGTTATTTCCCAAACTCACGCCTCCTATTCCCCCAGTCTGTTGACCACCCCCCCAGAATACCGGGAGCTTGTAGTATCCTGGTAATCTCCTCGATGTCCTCTGGATACCACAGAAAAACGCCCACGTTGCCCACCACACCGCTTAATCCGTTCAGGCATACTATTTGTGGGGCTGTCGGCTTATTCGGCCTTATTTTAAGCTCTGCTATCAAAAGATACGGTGCACGGACTAAGGCAAGGTCAGGCCATCCTGGGGGGCTATGCTCCGAGCGGTGGGTAAAGTAACAAGCATAGTGAAAGAGGCGCGCTAGTTTTCGCACTTCTTCCCGGAAGTCCGCTTCCGGGTGGGCACGGCGCTGTTTCCCCAACTGTCCAGTTTTTCCTGACAGTTCATTTTCGCGCACGTAGGCGTTCACAGTCGCGTCCACGCTCACATGGTCATTCTTTGCCAGCATGGCCGATAGTGTTTCCTTTGTCCACTCTGTTTCTTCTTTCTTGCTCATATCATCGCTCCTTGCTATCCTGTCCCTGCGATGGAACCCATCCCATTCGTTTCAGTCCAAGAAGCATTTGGCTTGCTACTGCGTGGCGTTTTTCTCGCCGGAATGCTGTTAGATACGCCTCAATCAACCTGAGAGCCAGTTCATCCTCAGTTACTACGCTATCTGTGTTCTTGCTCATATCATTGCTCCTTCCTAACAAACTTACCGGCAAACGGCATCCGGACACGCCCATGCATTTCGCAGGTTGCGTTTTCCCCTTCTATTGTCCAGCCGCCAGCCCCCAGCCGTATGAAACTGTCACATTCCACTTCATCCCCGCAGATAGGGCAAAAAGGGCTAAACCAAAAGTCGCCATACACAATCTTCTTCAGCTTATTAAGTTCAGCCCCAAAGTTAAGGTTCTCCTTCATATCATTGCTCCTTGCCTCAGCCTGTATTCTATCAGGCGGCAGTAGTCCTCGCTCAGCTCGTAGCCCACGCTCAGGCGTAGGCTCCAAACCCAGGCCACAAGTCACACCGTCACCCCACACCATTCCTTGTTGCCCACTATAGCGCCGTAGTGCCCAATAGGGGGGGCTAGTGCAAACTACATGAACGCTCTCATCCGCAATCTCCGCCATATCGTGGCAGGACTTGTTCCAGACGGTGACAGCGTTATCAGCGTAGTTCATCGGTTCATCTTAAAAAAAGCACTTGCAAATCCGGGCGGGGTTATTGAGCGTAGTGGGGACGATGACGGCAACCTGGCAATTCGCCCTTGTGTATGTCCACTCGGCGCTCGTTTTGTTGGGCGAGGTTTCACAAAATTTGTCGGCCAGGGCATATTAAACCTCCCCCATAAATACGTTTGCTTAACCCAATCATCCCCGAAATGGTATGGTTGAAATTGCCATGTTGGTCTGTCGAGTTCCGGTATAAGCCGGGAGTGCCTCCCCGGTGGGTTTTCGAGTGCCCAAAAACCAATAGCTTCCTGACAAATTTCCCAACATCGCTTAAACACAGCAATAGCTTCGCAAGTTTTCCCTGTCTCATCCATAGAGGGCCACCAACGAGCGCTAACCCTGGAGAAACACTGACACGGCGGTGCTGCTAGTATGCCATAGACATTCGGCGGGGGCTGATAGTTTCTTACGTCCTGCCCTGGCAAGGTGATAAGCCTCACGTCATAAATAAAATTGCCCTCTTTATCCGTGGCTTCTTGGTAAGGACGACTCCATGCGCCACTGCCTCCGCAGAGGTCAAGCACAATCTTGTAGCTGTTATCAGCGTAGTTCATCATACCTTTTCACCTCATAGTATCCGCACCATTGCACGTATCCAGTGACACCGTAATCAACATCCGGGCAGTCACAAAAGCAGATGGACTGCCCGTGTATGCACGTGCTACAGATGGAGTCATACCAAGCGTCTGCGCTGGTAGTGTCTATCAGCCGGACGGGTTTATAGTTCATCGGTTCACCTTCGCTTCGCCTTTCGCCTCTCTAATAAATACGCCGAACATCTAACTATGTTTGCATTCCTTATTATTTCTTATCTCCTCTTCTAAGGCTTCGTCTTTCTCCACCTTGAAAGTCCAGGAGGGCTTACTCACCTTAACAATAGTCAGTCCGACAGTTGGTTCCCTTACTCGCTTTGGGGAATAAACGCGCCGGGCCAGTCCGGCAGTAGCCGGTATGCCAGGGATGCTTCGCCCTGTCTGAGGGGGGATTATACTGCCTAGTGTAATACTAATTCTCATACCCTCAGTCCTTCCGGCCAAACAACTGTACCACCCGGCTTGAGATGGTAGTTGGCCTTGCGTCCGATTCCAGCCCTTGTCTTTGCCTTGCCCAGCACCATGAAACAAGGCCGGCGAGTATAGGCTTCCCATTGCTTCCCTTCAGCATCGTAAGAAATGTGAACTGTCTTGTATTGCTTAGGCGGGATGAATTCACCGTACCCAATATCCAACATTGTGCCGCAGTCGAAGAAAATGCGTATGGTATCGTAGGAATCCTGTCTCTTCCCATACTCAAGCCTCTTGTGGTAGGGGCACATTGTCCGTATCCGGCGTTTCGGTGAGCTACAGATAAGCAGTGTCATAGCTTCAGCCCTTCCGGTAGCTCCTGGCGGAGGCCACCTTGTTCAGAGTAGATATGAGAGCGTCCTAAATCAGCATACCCTAATAATGGCCAAAGATTTTGCTTCAGCCACACTGGAATCCCCGCATTGTCCGCCGCGTCAACTATCTCCTTTACCCATTCAACCTGCGGCATGACGGTTGGCCGGGTCTGCCCGCCTAAAACTATCCATTCCACGCCTGCCCATGCCAGTGCGTCAAGGCCATCTTTGCACGGGTGAATAGCCTCAGCCAATGGCTCAACCGATAGCCATAGGTGCCCACCTTGCAGCTTCGGCCTTCGGAACTGGTCAAAAACGGTGGCAACGAAACTCATCTCATCCGTCACGGTCGCTCCTAACCAGCAGTTGTCCGGCCACTTGCCCCACTTTGCATACCCTGACGGATTCTTCGTCAGGAACAAGAAGCGGTGCTGAGGACAACGCGCTGTTGTATGTCGGACTATATCTGATAAACGACCAGAAACAACTTCATCCCGATTTTGGCAATTCACCCATTGATTCGGGTCAACCCAATCCCCGAACATATCGCCCATGAAGCTAACGAGTATCCTGGCGGGCTTCTTCAACGAGAGCGGAGCGAGTAACCGTTCCGGGTGAACCTTTGGCGTGAAATCGTCACCCTGCCGCCGTGCCATCGCCCGCGCCCAGCAGTTCTTGACATAGCAAATACCCATTTCCTGATGACGACACCCTGTGGCTGGATTCCAAGAGTGTGTCCCATATTCAATCCCTGTCTTAGATAATGTCTGTCTTTTCATACCTTCACCTCTTCTTCCATAAACTCCCACATCTTCCGCTCCCCAAAGTTCACTAGAAGTTTGTTCCCATTTTCCAAGTGGCATAGCATTACTGGTTGTTTGTCCCATAAATCGACAGCACTAAGTTTATACTCCTCGTGAATATCCTTACCATCACCCATGATAAGAAAGGTTCCTTCATCGGTTTCTCTGAAGCCCACTTTCATAGCTTCAATCCTTCTTTCTAGCTTTCATTAAACTCCAAACTCCAATACCAGCCATCCTCTTTCTTGACCGCCCTTAGCTCCTTCACTAAGCGGCCATGATAAACGTTGCCAGGATACATACTATCTCTGGCACGGATACGGTAGATTTGGGCATCAGAAGCGAAATCATAAGGTACGTTAAAATACACGTAATGCCCATCTTGTAACCAGCTATCATCGACCCATGCCCCAGACGATTTGATTCCCTTCCCGAAAGAGAAATACGTTTCCTTTCCCTCCCAATCGAGCTTCGACCAATCGAATTTTCGGCCAGGATAGCCACAGACTATTGAATTTGAGGACTTAACCTTGAAAGCTCTAGTCTTCACTTTCTAGCACAAACCCCGGGTATTTATTCTCTGCTTCTCTCCTCGTTATTTTCATACCGTCACCTTCTCAAACTCCGGTTCAAAGAATCCCAACTTGCCCTTGACGCCGAGTATGGGCTGCTCATACAGCACGGCATTGGCCAACATCCAGCACCAGGGGCCGGTCGCCCACATCTTAAATTCTTGGCAGCCGTGAGCGAGAACTATATCAAGCGGCAGGCAATCCACAATATCTACCTCACCGATGATGGCACCCTGGAGACTTGACCCCCATGTTTTGCCAGCATGAAACGCTATCCGGTCAGAGATAGCAATGTTCTGAAGAATCCACTCAAGCCCTTCAAGGTCGAATCTCTTGCTTACGTGGATATAGACGCGTCCCCGGAAGTTAGTCCTCCTAGAGCGGTTCTCCACCGGCTTCAGTCCCAGGGTAATCAGCCGGGCATGTGGGTCACGAACCGATAGAGCCTTCATCTTCATACCTTCTCCTTCCGTTCATAGCCTAGCTCCGCCAGCAGTCCCATGAGACGAGACGTAAAGCAATCTATACATTTATTCGAATCATACTCGTGACAAACTAGCGTGTCTGGTTTCCAGCAGGTATCTGACGCTAATAAGTCAATAAACCCCTTGAGCTTTGCGGGTATCTTTCTCTTCGACATGCTATCCCTCCTTTACTTCGATTACGCCAGTTCCGGCACATGATTCACATTCGCCCTGGCGGAACTTGCCAGTCCCATAGCACTTGAAGCACTTCTTTACCTTCCGAATGTCGTGGAATTTTGTCCCGCCATCGACTATGGTGAACGAAAACATCTCACCGTTTGGGTTATGCCCATGCCATTCCTTGCATTTCCTCACTGTAAGCCGCTCGAAGTCTATGAGAAAATAGAGGGATGCAAGTTCTTCAGAGAAGCCACCCCCCATTCCTAGCGTTTTTCCCTCATGCTTCTGCAAGCTGATGATAGCTATGCCGTCATGAAGTTTGGACTGGATACCATCAATAACCTTGCCAATCTGGTAAAAGTTGTCGCTCAGTGCAATCCAGTCAATGATGTTGATGTTGTTTGGCCGGATGATAGACTTCCAATCCTCACGTCGGTGAATCAGTTCGAACTTAGGCACACCGTTTTCGTTTAATGGGTCAGCCCACGTCATGCGGGACACGCGCCGCTTGAACTTGCCAGCCGTGTATTCGTTCCCCATGAGGGTGCAGGGATATTTGTCCATGTTGTCCCAGAGTAGATTTAGACAAAAGAGCGTCTTCCCCATATTCGAGAGACCTGCTATCACGATGATGTCGCCCGGTGATACTCTCACGCACTCGTCAAAGCCAAAGCTAGACTCATCTTCTTCGTGACTTGACGGCCACGTGATGTCAAGAAAGTTTATTTCACTTGAATGGGTCCAGTCTATTAACGTATACGTTTTATTAGTATACGTGTAGAGGCGGTCTGACTTTTCTAAATTTTCATGGGCAACCTCGTAGGAGAGCTTCTTGGCAATCTCGGTTCGGGCGTCCCTGTCAGTGATATTAAGTTGCCTGCACACTATATCCAGGTCGAAACGTTCACCGACATGATATTTCAGCCAGGTATCCACCATGGGCCAGACAAGTTTACCTAATTTTTCATGAAGTTTTTCAGGGAGGGGAGGGGTCCCTGGGGGTAAGGGGGGGGTGTGGGGGGGGAAGGGGGTAAAAGTGTATGTGCATTATGAGCATCGAAAACTGAAATTTCAGTGTTTTTCAGTTGGTTCAGTTTCTTCAGTGTTTTCAGTTCTTCAGTGTTTTCAGTGTTTTCAGTTACTAGATACGGATGAGCTAAGTCCAGTAGTCTCTCAGCATCCCCACCTGCGTCTATCCAGTCGCTTACATCCTTAACGGTTTCGCCTGGTAGAAGTATTTGCCATACATCAGCGCCCGCTTCAACCGCCGCATTGCCTACGGACTGCATATATTTGTAGCCCGCTCCATCGTTGTCCGGTATCAAGATAACCTTTTTGTCTTTCAGTGCGGCGGCAAGTTCCGGCTTCCAGTTGTTTGCCCCACCGGAAGAAGTGGTGGCTATCTTCCCCCAGGCGATAAGGTTATCAGCGTCTTTCTCCCCCTCAACGTAAAAAACCTCTTCAGCTTGGAGGACTTCGGGAAGGTGATACAGGACACGGCGGACACCCTCCATAGTCCATACCCACTCCCCGTTGCCGTTCTTGTGTCGTTGCTTAAAGCTCTTTGGCTCAAACCGCAGGACTTGGTAAAGCAGGTTGCCCTGCTCATCCTTGTAGTCATAGGTAGCTACTAATTTCGTTGTAGAATGGGCAACAGTGGGCTTAGGAGCTATTGGGGTAAGGAATAGGTCTGCCATAGTCAAATTGGCGGCTAGAACGATGTGCTCCGTCTGGCAACCAGCATGACACGTGAGTAACACTTTCCCAGACTCCTCAACAATGTGAAGCGACTGAGTATCATCCTGATGACCGGAACACTGAACCATATAGCTCTTTTCGTTCAGCTTCTTGATTCGCTGGAAATGGTTAAGGACTTCGTAAAGCGTCAAAGTTTCGGCTCCTTAGAACGAATGCCAGTCGGGACACTTATTAGGGGTTATGACTATTTCGGAACGCTCACGGCAAATACAATCACCTTCCCTGTGGTGGTAGCAGTTACCGCAGGATTTATTCAGCTTGTATTTCCGTAATAGATAGCTGACTCTCTGCCGTGAAATATGCAGGATTCTACCTATTTCAGAGGCGCTTATGGTGGGGTCGGCTTGCCTTAGTTTTACAGCGATATGCGACATAAACTTACCTTACCACACATGTCAATACTTTGGCAAGGGGTTTTCTAATAAACTTCAGGGCTGAGCGGGTGTGGATTCCAGGCGGAAATAAGGCGGTAGTGGCTGTGAAAGCAGCCTGATAATTTCCGCCTGCTGAGCTTCAAGCAGCTCCAACAGCTCCAATACCTCCAATACCTCCAATACCTCCAATACCTCAAGAATCTCATCAAGTCTAGTCATGCTTCACCTCTCCGTCATCACTCTTGTTAAAGGAGTAATGAAACTGACGGTTATCATAATGTTTGGTGACTTTACCACACCGGAGACATAATTCAACATCGCTATCCCAATGCCCAGTCCCCCACACAAAGGGCAACCGTGTAGTCTTTTGGTGTTTGCAAAGTGCCCGCAACTGAGTCACTTCCCTTATATGCCGTTCACTCATTTGGGTAATGTTTTCATCCATGCGTCACCTCCATCGTATTGTCTATGTTGTCCAGGCTTACGCCCCAAACCCTTTTCTCGCCTGCCACTGTAATCTAGACTTGCGAGACCCTCAGCCTGGATGTGTTGCCGCCAGTAGCCTAGTAGTTGACGCTCAATGGCCACGCATCTTGCTACTCAATTTCCCCTAGCCCTTTCGGGTGGCGGCTATTAAGTTGTTAATTGGGTAAGCTTTTCCATTTGCGACCGCACTTGTCGCATCGCCAACCTTCAGCTTGGCGATGCAAAAGTCCTTCACCACACTGACGACAGGCAAAAACATATTCTGGTCTCCATGTAGTTTTATTTCCTGGTGTGGGGTAGAAAGGGTCAACCTCTCCTTTAGTTAGGTCAACATTTCTCACTTTCTTTGTTCCCCCTTTACGCTGGCGGGTCGCCTAGTACTTCCCCGCCCGCGTAGTTTTCAGCACTGACTACTTAGCTTCTCTGAGGCTTTATATTTACCCTCTGACGCTAGGAGTCAGCAAGGCAGGCTCAGCTTGATTTAGGCTTTGCACCCAGATTTGTCCCGCAACAGGGGCAGAAGTATCTTATCTTCCCTGTGAGCGGTATCATCTTCGCATTAGCTATCCTGGTGCATTTGGTATCGGAAAACGAATACGAGATTACAGAAAACCATCCGAGGCAGTCTTTGTTTGTGCATTTAATTATCCTGTTTTCGTCCTCGTATACTTTATAACTCATTTCACTTCCCCTTCCTGACTTATAATTTACCTCTGACGCCAGGAATTAGCCGGCAGACTCAGCCATTTGGATTATCTCTTCGCCACTCTTCCGCTTCAACCATGTCAGCCGCTATCAACCGTCTGTCCATTTCCATGATAGCTTCCCGCCGTCTCTTGCCCCCACAGTTGATGTTGTCTTGCGTGACGTCACGGCAAGCACTCACTATCCCCTGCCAAACTCTGTCATTCGCCATACTATAGCTTGATTCACTTTTCTGCGGCATCTTCCCGTCTCCTATTTCCCTTTCAATCTCGGCGTTGCTATTCGGATATATGCCTCCACCGTGCCGCCACTGATTTCCCCTACTGTTTTTACCCCACATTCGGCGGCAACGGCAGCAGGCATCATGCCAAAGTCTTTCCAGCAGGCGTCACAGAGTAACTTAATTGTTGTCACCGTGGCCGGGTCACGTGGGTATTTCAGTACAGCTTCTTCCGCTTCCAATGCCGCTTTGAGTTCCTCTTTGGTTGGCGGGTTTGTCCAATCTTCCGGCATGTTACCGCCGCTCAATTTGGGTGTCTCAGCCTTTGGCTCGTCTTTGTGTTCGTAGCACCAATCCTTCTCATCTGGCAAGGGAGGGTGTGCGTAGGAC
>Ga0180008_1001175_pt1 | contig 17345 bp, 22 predicted proteins | sample MM_PW_MetaG_FD_121121 | JGI IMG/M metagenome (GOLD analysis project Ga0180008, IMG submission 121121) | Groundwater microbial communities from the Aspo Hard Rock Laboratory (HRL) deep subsurface site, Sweden - MM_PW_MetaG | ecosystem: Environmental > Aquatic > Deep subsurface > Groundwater...
AATTTTACATTCCCAGCCAGATGGAATGTTCCTTTATGGACTGTTGAATCTATATCAACTGTATCTGCTTTAATAACTAAATGCCCAACATTATCAATCAGCAAAGTATCGCCATAAGTTGCGCTGGCGCTATCGTATTTAGCCGTGATATAGTCAACACTTATTCTGTTGCCAATAACAGTATCAATATAACCATAATCGTAAGAAAGGTCAAGAAAAGCAAATCCCAGATATGTTGTTGGAATATCGTTTAATGGAACTATAAGATCATGTCTTCCCCATATTGAATTAAATTCCTGAAAAGGTTTACTTACTGTTCCAATACTTGCCCCTGCCGAATCATCGGGAACTATAATAGTTCCAAGTTGAACCCAATTAACAACTAATGTATCAATATTCGCCGAATCGTTTGATACCAAATTCCCGGTAAATGTCCAATCGCCGGGGATAGTGTGGTTACGGTTATAGCGAGTGAAGAACCGATGCTCGTCCCATTCACTACTAACAATCTCTGGCAATACGAGCAAAAGGAAAAGCAAAGGGAAGATAAAAGCTATTAGCTTTTTCATTTTCGGTATCCCCCTTTCTTGCAAACTATTCCTAAAGTATCTGCCGCACCTACTTTAATAAAATTTATTTTGACAAATGGGCAGGGCATAAGATAATCTGTTAGGGTGTGCATGTAAGTTACACCATCAGTCCAATTAATATTAATCAAGCTGTCAAGTGTTATAGGAGAGAATGCGCTCTCTGTCGTATAATCAATCATAGGCTTAATTTGGACGCTTAAGCTATCTTTAACGCAATTTATGGAATCTGGCATAAAGTAAAACATCTCCATGCCACCGGAATTCATCATGGGAAAGACAAATGAAACTGTATCCGAACCATTAAGCGTATCAATACGAGTAAAAACATCCCAATCGCCTTGTCCAATATCACCAATACCACCATAAATCTCACAAGATAAAGACACTGAAGCTATCCCTGTATTGATACAAGTTATCTCAATCCCTGTCCCCGGCAGCAAATTATTGCCGATAAAGACCTTGTAAAGTCCTGTAGCGGTAGTCCAATTCTCGCTTATCTCATCCCTAACCCATACATTTTCCGTTAAAACAGTGCCATTATAAGTGATCGGATTGTAATAAAAAAATATAGGTTCAGGTGAAGTGCCGGTAGGTGTTATGTAACAGACAATTGTTTGATTCCGATAATAAGTCGAATCCCATGTGCTGTTTGGAAAATTACAGGTGATCGTATTTGTCCCAGCCGAATCAATACTTACCGTGTAAGTTCCTAAATATCGGAATCCGGATATTTCCTTAATGACTTGCAGGGAACTTCGCTCGCTGCGAAGCGGATAATCCAGATTAAGCCCACTGCCCTGCGCATAGCTGTCATTAATTGCAATTAACAGCATACACAAAGCAATGATTATCAATATTTTACTTTTTGTTTCCATGTTTGCGACCTCGTTTCTTTGGTATTTGAGGCAATTTTTCCGGTATTTCAGGCGCCGGTAGTTGATTGTTGACCGTTGCTATTTCAATATTTGTATCTTGAAATGGTTTCGGAATTATTTTAGGTTCAGATATAACCGATTTAGTTATGATTTCCACCTGCTTAATAGCTGAATGCTCTAAATATTTCTGTGGAAATTCAGGCGGATATTCAAGAACTTCGAGGATTCCTCCTGAAAATGTATTCAAAATATTCAAAATACTATTGAGATTCAGGTAATAAATATCATCTTTACGATAAATCGGCTTATCCGAATCAGGATAATCACGAAGGAATCGGAATTTTGCGGTTTTTTCCATGACTTGAACCACTCTTTGTAGTTATAGGATTTGTAATATAATCAGTTTTAGTCATCATCATATTATCATAATTACAGGAAGGCGGAATTTTATCCGCCTTCCACTTTTTGCGTTTTTTCTTTGTCTTGACGATTGTCATTATGATTATGCGCCGATTAATTGCACCCAGCGCAATGCGGCGGCGGCGTCCATGCTGCCCATCACATCTAACAGGCGAGCAATAGCGCCACCGGGTGCGGCAGTAGACAAAGCGCCCAGATTGTTTGTGCCAGTCGCAGATGAGCCCAGCAAAGTTCCGGGTGTTTGCAAAGTAGCAGCAGGCGGATAAATCAACGCTTGAACAATCTTGCCCGGCATAGCAATCCAGCCAGTTCCCTCATCGGCGACAGTATCCGAATTATAACCATCAACTGCACCCATGCAGATACCAGATAACGCAGTATCATCAGCGGCAGGTGTTGCGATTATGTCGAAAGCATTGATACAGTAAGCATCGACAGTTAATTTAGCTGTTGCATTGGTCGTATCAATCGCTCCGGGTGTGATGCTTGTAAGCTCGCTATAAAGATTTGCACTTGTCAATACCTCATTGCCATCAGCTGTTGTTGCAAGATTCTCAGTTTGGGTATTACCCAAATAATCTTTACCTACAATCACAATACCAGCAGCAAGAGCATCCCATGCAAGTATGCTGTTAGTGCATGCTATGCGGAATAAGCCTTCTTCGCTTGAAAGGTCATTCAAAAGTGTCAATGCTGATCCTGCAGTAATTACAGCAGCGGCATAGATTGAAATTTTACCTTTGCCTGCAACGATATCCGGCTTCAAAGCCGCGCCAAGCGCAATTGCGGCGCCGCTCTTATTCACAAATTTGAATAATCCGCCCTGCTCTGTAACGCGTTGCATAGGCGTCTGATTAGGCGCAGTGCTCACACCTTCATTAGTGTAAAACGGATGATATGGTATTAAATTTGCCATGATATTTTATCCTTTCTTTTGTTTAATTGTGATTAATCTGCATTGTAAAGATACAAACCGGTCGGCGCAGCAGTACTGGTATTGTAGGGTAGCTTCATGTCGGCTCTGAATACTGCCACCAGATAATTCTGCAATGCGCGCTCGCGGAATGTTTCAAAGGTCAGTTGCTTCCACATCGCGAAATATACGCCCGGGGCATAAACAAGCAAGCCGTTCTTTTGATCATTATTCGCAGCAGTTGAAGATATCTTGCCATTGTCGTTAGTCAAGGGCAGCCCGGCAGAGGCGTAGACATCGAAGCCGAGCAATTCAATAAGCTTACCTTTGTCAATCGTCCCGCTGGGATTCAGGGGTCCGGCATTCTTGATTAATGTTTTGGCGCGGTGATACGTTTGGACATTCAATACCCAGAAGTTGTCTTCAGGCACAAGCCCGTAGTTACCGCTCAAGCCCATCAAATCCTCGAACTGGTCAAGCGCCAAACTTACGGTTCCACCAGCTGCTCCGGCATTTTCAACATAACCAGCTCCTACATCCAGCGCGCCCTTGACCAAGCCATCCCACATCAGCCAAGAATCGGCAGCGCCAGCGCCTTGCGAAGGAGTGCCGCCATCATAGTTGATGTTAGTAGTACCTGTAGTTGTGTCGCCGCGCAGAATCATCTTCGCCAGCGTGGTGGCGTAAGCTTTAATGATATTGTTTTGGAAGATATTCACTACAGGCAAGAACGAATCCTCTGTAATATCATCATCGTAGGGCACAATTCCGATGCACTTTTTCGCGTTGAAAGTCACATCAGCAGTCGTGGGCTTCGAAGAAGTCCCCGTTACTGCAGTCTCGCCACCGCCAACATCGCCAACCGTACCCGAACCTGATCCCGCGCCATAGAAAGTCATATCAACAGTAATCTGCGGGAGTTTGTAGGGATTGGAGGTTATGTCGATATTGAGGATGCGGTTAAGCCACTCTTCGCGAACCCGGACTTTATCAATCACTTGAGTTCCGACAAGTGTTTGAATAAATTCCAGTCCACTACCAGCATCGCCAGGACGCATAGCTGAGAGTTCAGCGGGGTGCATGGAGTTAATAAGATAATCCTCGTAATTCATTGCATTGATTAATTTCTCAAACTCACCAGGGGAGCGAACTCCTAATGTTTTGCGAACTAAACGAATATCACTAAATTCCTTTAAGCCTAATGGAACTGAAGGGGAATTACCTCTGGGTGGAGTAGTTACAGCCTGAATCAACATCGCAGGAAATGCTATCCGTGATAAATCATCAAACGCATTTTTGTAATCCGGAGTAACTTGCTGGCGGATAAGATCAACACGCGCCTCAAAGACTCTGTCTTCCTTATCAGACATTTGTTGTTCTTTGCGCGTATTGTATTTTTCCATATACGCATCCAATAATTTTTCTTGAGTATCCAAACTCTGTCCGGATGGAATCGCATTTAACTTATTGGCAATTGATTCAAGAGTTTCCGTAATTTTAATGTTAAATTGTTCTTGGTTGTTGGTATTTACCGCGTTATTGGCATTGGCATTGACTACCGGTGCAGGTGTCTGCGGCTGAACCTTGTTTGATTCTTGCTCTTGCATAGCTTTTATTGCGAGTTTTTCCGCTACATCATTAGTGCATCCCTCGCGCAAAAAGTAAGCATGAGCTTCTTCTTTTGTGTTATACATGTTATATTTGTCCTTTCTGTCTATATATTATAGACTTAAGGGGTTAATATGCTGGCAATAATCTTTTTAATGATTCATATTGATGCTTAATTCTGCCTAATTCTTCGAGTATATGAATATGATTACTCCTCATTTTTCCATGCTCATCTAATAAATCAGCATGTTTAAGTTCGATTTCTTTAATATAATTCTGAAATTTTTCAACTTTGATAATTGCATCGCGACCGGAATCATCTATCCGTAATATATCATCTAAATCCGAATCCCAATATCCACAATGCTTCGCGAAATTACGATATTCCATGAACTCGCCGGCTATCATCTGGCGTTTTGCGATTGCATCGGGAAGGGCAGGAATATTACAAATTGTGAATTCCCATAATTCCCATTTAATTATCGATGGACCTGATTGACCCTTGATTAAGGGCTCTTCAGATGAAGTTATAATTTTAAAGGCAATTGATCCTGCATTGATTACTCCGTTTTTTACCTTTTCATATACCATTTCCGCAAACGAATCGCCGCTTATCAAATCAAATACCACAACAGCATCTACATATTTGGGAGTAATTTTGAAACTATTTATGTCTATTGTGCCAATAGCCGGGCGTTCATGGTCATGCGACCATAAGACGACATTATTCTTGACAAAATCTTCAATTATTATACCATCAGGCTTGACCACATAGCCATAGCGATTGATTGCTAAGCTCAATAATCGCCAAAGAACGCGCCCCTCCCTTTCATCATCTGTTACTTTTTGAACTACAGGACTGAATAATACCTGAATATCATTAGCATTTTGTTTGTGTCTTTCGCTCATCATTGATCTCCTACTGAACAGTTTGTTTATATTGGCGCTATCATTGTATAGTCCTGCATTTTAATCCTCCATCCTTCCTGGAATTGATCTGCAGCGGCATCTAATATTATTTTTAGCCAATAAACCTTCTCCCGGCATCGACATATATTCACCACCTACCAAAAACTGGTCATCTATTGGAATTGTAACCGATGGCTGTATGTTAGCTTCCATGTGAGCTTCCCTAACATTACTATCCCGGCTTGAAAGCCAAGTTTTTGTCTTTACACCCGCTGCTTTCATTGATTCCATAATCCCAGAATTTTGCGCGTATGTTGTTTCTGTTACTGCTATAGACTGAGCACGCGATTGAGACGCTTCTTCAAATACACCTTTGACTCTGTCAGTCAATTGTGTAATATTTTCTTTATTTAGAACACCTTGCGTTAATTGGTCTTGTATATTATTCAGGGTAGTTGTATTTATTTGACTATAATTCGCCATCCGTGTACCCAAACGCGAACGCAGATTCGGCTGTAATAGTTCCATGTCAATTTTGAAATTCCAATTTTTAATAGTTTGATTAGCTGCTTCAATCATTGTTGCATATATAATCGGATTTAAATTATTTTCAAACTCCTTAATATAAGCTAATAAATCAAACAATTCTTCTGCCTGAACTGCAAGAGTTATGATATTTAAACTATTACCTTGTGGTATTTTGTCTCTTAATTTAGCCAATACTTGTTTTGCTTGATTATCAAATAATGATTTAAGCATTTTTTGCAGTCTCAATTCGCCTGAAGCTCTTAAGCGTGCCAGCATACCAATTATATTTGAAGTTCTTGACTTTTGCGCCATTATTTTCAAATCAGATATATTAGACTGAATATAATTGATATTTGGTTCAATAGTTAATTTTTTGTTTTTTTGATGCGGTTTATAAACCGATAAAGGCATCATGTTAAAACCGATATAAGTTGAGTTCATCTCTTCTGTATCAATTATATCAAGTCCTTGTATTTTGCGAATTTCATTAGGCGTGCAACCGCCTATTGCAAAACTTTCGATTAATCTTTTTACTTGTTTATCTTGTAAATATTGCAAGGCAGCCACAGTCGATAAATCAAACTCGGCATAACATCCTTTATTATCAATCGCTTTCGGCGAATTACTCAGCATTTTAGGTATAAAAAATTGCGTAAATATAAGTTCATAATCAGCAATGAGTGGAATCATTGTATTATTCCAAAAATTCTTTTCCATCTGTTCACTATTCGCAACGACACTTGAATCACTATAATCGTCCATATAATTTGGAGGTACGCCGAAAATGCTGCCGATTTCCTTCTTGAAATCACGATATATTTCTCTGAACTCCATATCCTTTGGATTAAGATTCATAGGCGTAAATGTTAAACCCTTTCCTAATATCATTAGCCGATGCATCTGCTTAATGCCTTGATATAGTATTTTGACTTCTTCCGCATATCGCTTTGCCTGTACATCACTAAGATCCTGTTCAGTTGACAGAATACCGGTCGGGCGTCCACCCTGCTTGAAAAAGTTGCGATTATATTCAATTGATTTCATAAATAATTCTATCTGCATTTCTATTGAGCGCAATGAACTTAATCCGGGATAATCTGATAATGGATTAATATTGCCAGAGAAAAATATCTGTTCAGGATTATAATATTTCCATTTCCCATTGATATAATATTTATAACCCTTGATATATTCATTGGGGTCCTCGATGATTTGCATCTGGTCTGCACGGAGATTATAAATTGCTGATATTTTGCCATTATAGGAATTTCGTTGCATCAACCAATATGTTCGACCTAATAATGCCTTACTGATTTCAGTCGATTTCCAAAAATCATTTTGGGTATCTTTAAAATTTGGATAATAAAGAACGCGGAATCTATCATCATCACTTATATCATTTCCATTTTTATCTTTAATTCTCAGTATAAGTCCTGCAAGCGAATTTGCCCTTGCATCTATTGCCTTTTTAACTGGCGCTATCAAACTATAACATTCCAGATATGGTGGTATGTCAACTCCTATTGATGGACGCGAATCACCAATTTGTGATGACAGTAATTTTGCGGGTATAGCATTGATTGAGAATATCGTTTCATCTGAACCTGAGGAAATATATGCTAACCGCATTAACACCTTTGCAAATGTATTGCCAATTATTCCCATTAATGTTTATATAATTTTAATTCCGATTGATATAGGTGATTTACGCATTTGCCAGGCAATAGCCAGCATTATAGCATAATCCGCATGATGACTCGTGGAATTACCCTGTTTTATTGTATTGCTATTTCCCCATATACAGGACATTAGATGCTTAATAATTTGTGGATTATGAATTATAATATGACCATGATTTATAGCGTCTACCAGATCGTCGAACATTATAGGTTTACTTTTACCATCAGTCAGCCAACCCGGTTTTCGGACTTGCCGATTAAATTTATCATCATAGCTTTGGTGATAATAGAGTGATTCACTATAATGTTTGTTCAAAAGATTATCAATAACTACATGACCATGATTGTTCCGTTCAACGCCTTCTAATGTCTCGTTATATTCCTGACATAATTGATGCCCCAGCGTTGCTAATCTTTGCGGAGTAATCTGCCCATATATATCAGCGACACATTCACAGGTTTCTCTTTCCATGATTATCAGACCAGCGGGGTCGCCGAAAGGATCACCTTCAGAAGTATCCCACCCTGATACATATTCTTTGTCGGGTTCAGGCGCTTTCCAAATTTTAATTAACCCATTCTCCCTGACTTCTATTGGCTGGATACACTGTGTCTTGAGTATCATGGATTTCAGGACATCGGTATCAAATATACAACCGCCGCCCATAACAAAACATTCAACATCATTCGCCGGGAATTCCTGTTCAAATTTGCGTCCAAGCTCTTTCTTGTTTTCCCGCCGCCACATGATTTGCGGAATTGATAAGTTATAAGTATTTTTGATTTCATGTTCTTCGGGAGTCAATTCAATATTTGCTTCATTTGATACTTTAACTTGCCTATTACTATCAATATACCATGGGAAAAAATGAGCTTTATATTTTGAATTCCCGCTAACAGCATCACGCCATTCTTGTTCAAAATGATTAAACCCATTAGCAGTGCTCTCTTTACGCACTTTTGCATTTTGTCTGAGTGCTTGCAATGGTCCTGTTTTGATATTATCAATATCTTTATAGAAAGCGTATTCTGATAAATGCAGGCGGTCAATATCTGTCCCACGTCTAATTTCATCTGAACCGGCAGTTGCAATCGCAAAATTTGTGTTTAGAGGAATTCCTTGAGGTGTACGAATAAATTCCAATTCTCGGCGGCTTGAATATTTTTTGATAGGCTTAATAAAATTAGGGAGACGCTCATACGCAAATGTCAAGCGCTTGAACAGAACTTCTGAATTTTCTGCCTTATCAGTGATAAGCAGGGCTTTAGTGCCCGGCTCAAATATGCAATCACAAAAATAATCCATATCTATAAATGTTGATATTCCTTGTTTTCTTGCTTTTAGTATATCATCAAAACTTGTTTGTTCATGCCAATATTTCTTCTGTGTTGTATTGAGATAGAGCCTCTGAAACTGACCCTGCATGTTCTCAATCCAAATCCAGCGCCTAAACATCCGAAGGCGATCGCGCCGGCATAACTCATACTCTATCTCCTGTAACTTCTTATCGCGTAATATTAACTCAATTTCAATGTCATCCAGTATAGGGTCAATCTCAATTGTTTGAGATATTTTGTATTTCGTTGAAACGCTCACCATATTCCCGCAATAATTCATCTTGAGTCATTTGCCGGTAACCATCATTAGCAGGCACATGATTATGTATATCGACCTTAACAGCTGTATCAGATTCGCTCTTAAGTCCCGTTAGCGCAAAGAGTTTGAACCGCGTTTCAATTACTTTTGATATTGCAGATATACAATTCTTTTCATTATTTGTATTTTCTGCAATATTTTTTAAATATTCAATATCTTTGATAATTTCAAGGAGGTGAATAAATAGCTGTCTTTCTATGCAGGAACGGATACCCTGAACGCTCGCCTGCTGTTGATAATAGTCAATCCACTTTTTAATATATTTTTGGTCTAATAAACTTTGCCATTTGGTCGTTCTTTTATATCCCGCAATGCGTGCACATTCTTCGCCATCATAAATAGTTCCGCCATGCGTATATAAATAAGCAAATTTCTGTCCATCTTTCCACTGTGCAAATCCTTTAGGGACTGCTATTTCTGATATTGTATTCCTCATGAATCCTTTCTATATACTCTCTCTTATTTATAATATAATGTTTTTTTTTTAAAAGTCAATAGTTTTATTTTTTTCTTGATATTTTATGAAAAGTCATGTAAAAAATAATTTTTTCACAAGGTTAATTATTTTGTAATTTGTGGGTGATGGGGGAGAAAACATGGATTATAAAGATTTTGTTGATATTTTTTTAGGGCGAGAGTTTAAGCGGGAGGAAAAAGGGGAGGATTATGTAAAGTAGGCGATTTAAGGCGTTATGATTCTTGGGTGGTAGTATATTATGGATGTTTCGTTATATGGTCTTATTGGGGCTGTGGGGCGGGTTCATTGCAAAAACAGGGAATATACGCGGTGACTGTAAAAAAGCCGTGAACTGGACTCTTATCCGGCGCACCGTCAATTAGTTTCAGGAAGTTTGAAACATCGGCCGCTTAACAATTGCTCATAGCGGCCGATTGCCTTCACATCATAGCCCAACAATAAACCTAACATCCTATTAAATTGTTTTTTAGGCGCTATTTGAATCCATTTATACAAATCTAAAACCCAAGCATCTGAAACAAATCCAAAATCCGCCTTCCCATCACCACGGTCGAACACAAATGAGAGAACATCACAATCTACAGACAAGGATTCCAGCTTTGTCGCCACCCGCAACATCACCAATGAATCGGTTTCACAGTGCCCCAGCAAAGCCATCGGGCGCACACCACGTGCAACTAAATAAGCTTGTTCTCTAATTAAATCTTCCGAAGGTAAAAAACTTAAGTCGCTTTTACTCATATTCATTATCTTTTGAAAATATTGAACAATTGACAGATAAAAAAAAATTATTTCTTTCTCTCTCTTTCTTTCTTTATATATTCCCCTATATAGTATATATATATATATATAATATAAATATTTATTCTTAACTCACAGTACTCTTAGTACTTAGTATATGGGGATTTCGATTTATTTGCTTTATTCATTTTTACTCCATTCGGCGGGCGCGCCATTGATTTTGATTTGTGATAATATATTCATCTTAATATTTTCAGCTATTGCCTGCATAAATTTGGGAGGCACTGAATTACCCATTAATCCTATTGTGCTAATAATATTACTTGTTAGTTTATTATTGAATTTAAAATTATCAGGATAAGTAAATATCCGCTTAACTTCTGATACAGTCAAATATCTTGGTTCATCAGGATGGTATATTTGACAGGTTTTCGGTATTGTACAACATATATGATTCCAAGATAATCTTCTTTGAGTAAAATAAGAACCTACCGGATGTATAGAACCAAAGGAATTCCCTTGTTTTACTCTATAATAATATGAATACAAATGTGTATTTTCCTTTAAATATATTTTTTCATCTTCTGGCACATTATTTAATGCTTGTCTTAAATTTATTATTTTGTAATTTGGCTCTGGAAAACTTGGTTCAATATTTAAATTACTTCTAACTCCAATAAATATTAGTCTTTGTCTTGACTGTGGTATATTATAATATTTGGTATTCATTAGCTTACATTTGACTTTATAGCCAGAATCCTTTAACATATTCATAATTTCAATAAATTTACCTTTCATTATACCCTTAATCATTCCGGATACATTTTCTATGACAAATACTTTAGGCTGTAATCCCTTGAGTAATCTTGCAAATTCTGCCGATAAATCATTACGCGAGTCTGTTATTTCTCTTTTTCCTGATGTACTAAATCCTTGACAAGGTGGACTCCCATCTAAAACATCAAGTTCACCTTTTTTAATTTGACAATATTCTAATATTTCTTCTGCCGATATATTACAAATATCTCTTTGCCATACAGGACAATCAAAATTCAATTTAAAAACTTCAATTGCATATTTATTCCATTCAATAGCTAATAATTCCTTGAATCCTGCCCAGTAATAACCTAATGAACTTCCACCACATCCCGCAAAAGTACTAATAACAGTTAAAGTTTTCATATTTTACCATTCATAACCACATTTTGGACATTTATTTTCAGTATTAATATTTTCATTATATTCTTTTTCCTGTATATTGGTACCTTGATTAGAATATTTTTCCATTTCAGTTAATTCGACTTTATCAAAGCCGGTTAAGACAATATCGTATCCCTCTTCTTTCAACTCAATGAGTTCTCTTTCAATGATTTCAATGTCAAAGTTTGAGTTCATTGTCAGCTTGTTATGTGCTATGCGATAGGCTTTTTGCTGTACCGGGGTCAGGTGACCCAGCTTAATGACCGGCAGGATATTGATTCCGAGTTCTTGTGCCGCTAATAGCCGTCCATGCCCTTCGATGATGACATGTGATTTCTCATCAATGGCGATAGGGTCGTTAAAGCCAAATTCCCGGATTGACCTCACAATTTGCTTGATTTGCGGTGGCGGGTGCAATTTAGCATTCGCCGTATATGGTTTAAGTTCTGCGATAGGCAGATATTCGATATTAAGTTTTGAGTTCATTTATTCGGCACTCCTGACCCGCCTTTAGGCGGATTTGATTCGTCAAGTTGACCATGAATAGGCCAATAACCACCCTGAAGAGGATGGGGAATGGCTGTTTTTAAGGGCGGTTTACCTCTTTTTTTGAATATTTTCGACAATAACTTTTTCATCTTCGATTCCTTTCTTTGAATTCTATGTAATAAGCATCAATTTCATCAGCGTCAAACATTAAATCAGAATTGGGATAACGAGCGAACGGACGCGGAAAATCCGGGTCATACCAATCAGTATTCTTGTTAAGCCAACGCCATAATGTAACATAAGAGATGCTAAACAAATTCAGCACTTCCTGCTTATTATATGCTCTTGTCTTACTTTTACACAACATTTGATATTTTTATCGTTCCAGTTTTTCCGTTTAACGGATTATTGGCGATAATTTCAACTTTATCGCCGATTTTGATTTTAGTCATGAGTTTTATTCCTTGATTGAATAGAAATATTTTTTTAGCCAGAGCCATAAGCCATAGCTATCGCCAGAGTCATAGCCATAGCCAGAACCATCGCTATAGCCATAGCCAGAACCATCGCTATAGCCATAGCCAGAGCCATAGCCATAGCCATAGCCAGAGCCATCGCCAAAGCCATCGCCAAAGCCATAGCCAAAGCCATCGCCAGAGCCAGAGCCATCGCCATAGCCACCACTGCCAGAGCCAGAGCCATCGCCAGAGCCATCACCATAGCCATATTCATCGCCAAAGCCAGAGCCAGAGCTAATATTAATTATTATGTTTTCCATATCGGAACTCCTTTTATACTTTTTTGAGCTTTTTTTGTGCAATTGATTATCTCAATCCAATTATTTAGGATTATATTATCTACTTCACAAGGGAATAGACATTCATTAGGCTTGCTAACTCCGTCCACTGCTAATTGAGATAAACTTGCAGCCCCCACCCATTTCCAAATGCGTCTTGCATTTTTTAAAGTTATAGTTTTATCATCTTTAGTTACTACTTCTCCGGCGAATACACCGGCAGAATAAGTGCGAATTATGAAATAATTCTCACATAATTCTGTTTCTTCTTTAGGGATATAAGTAATCCCATCGATTTTGACTTCTTTTGATTCAGTCATTTTTACTCCTTGATTGATAATTTGGTATTATGTAAAGTAGGGCTTTTAAGCCCTCGTAATATTTGGGTTGAAATCAATATACCTAAAGACTTTATCTCTCTGCCAGCAGGCTCTACGGCTTTTTCATTTTGATTTTGCGAGGCTTCCGATGTCCGAATATCATCTTGATTGTTTAGTGGGACTTCGGGTAAATTCTTATCAAGGAAGAACGGAATATCGAAAATACAACCTATTTCTCGTCTTTTTTTGTAATCGTATATTTTAAAACCGTTAATAGTGCCATCGACTCCTAAATTATCAATTACGGAAAAATAACACTCTATACCTTTGGATGTTCCAATACTTATCTCCTTTTCGCTTTCCTTGATTATGGCTTCTAAAATATCATTATCTGCATCATAATTATATTTGGGTTCACCCGGTGCTATTCCATCAATGCGAAGTATCGGCACACTATATTTTTTAGCTGTAAATATCATATTAATCTCCTGTTTTATCTTTATTCAATTTCTTTCCCGCTTCATATTCAGCCGGCGGGATTCCGCTGTCAATCCATTCCTGCGCCTGCAAGATGCGTTCTAAATTCTTTTTCCGCTTGCCGATCAATGCTGTTCCAACAGGCTGAATGTTTGGATATTTAGCAAGAAGCGGGTCATCTGGTATTTCAGTAATTTGATTATTTTCCTCACCGCCAGCCGGATTATGACAGATTATTTTCCAATCCCATTGACGCTTTTCGTACGGCGTGCCTTCGGAAAGCCTACCGGAATCTAACATATTATCAGCGTCAACATGCGACCAGAATTCCCATGCATGGAGTAAATTATCAACTGTTAGTTGATATATATTTTCTGACAATTTCCAGCAATAAGCCCTTGATGAAAATAACATATCTCCAAAGATACTCTTGCCTCGTGGCGGCGCGGTGAAAACAGCGGTTTTTTTCTTAGGGATAGTCCCGGCAGTTTCTTCAATTGCCTTGATGATGTCGGCAACGAACGGCAAGCCGTAATCAAAAATTTGATACTGTACTAAATAATTAATGCCGTCGATTATTTTTACAGCATCGTATATTTTCAGATAATTCCAGATTAATTTCCGCTGTTCTGTCGGATAAGTTTTGCCGTTCCTGCCGAATGCTATTTCCAGCTTACTCAAGATTTTAAGGAATTCTTTGTATTCGTCAGCTTTCATTGTAGTTCTCCATGATTAATGTGTTCTGTTTTTTTTTAGCCAGCAAGTATAGAACCATTTCCACATCGCGGATTTCTTTGCGTCCGAATGTGCCTAATGATCTGACGGCTTGCGCGCCTGACCATGCGCTGAATTGCGCGATGATGTTTTCAGGTCCATGACACCAGATTTTATGATGCCCGGCGGCTCGGAATTCCCGCGCCGCCAGCTTCATGATGGCTTTTCCTAATCCGGAACCTCTTACAACTAAATCCAGCGACAGGTGGCACAGTTTCGCCTGGATTAAATCAATTACGCACAGCCCGGCGACCTCGAAGTTGCGGTCGAAGCGGAATATCATTTTTATTCCGGATGTGATATCCGGCTCGACCCGTCGTTCCCACCATAACGTGATGCCGGGATAAACCGGTTCATGTTTTTGAAGGTATAATGACAGTGCCGATGGTTTAAGAATAATCATTTATTTTCGTTGTCGTTTTTCATAGAAATTGCAGGTTTCGTCTTTGCTGGGCGCGAATTGGATGAGTCTGACGGTTTCCGCCGGCGGGTCGGCGGGAAGATAGATTTTTTCGCATTGCGTGCTAACTACGCCGGGATTAATCTGGTATTTGCAGGATTGGCACAGCCTGCCGGCGCCGGGCTCAAGTATGTGGGTTGACATTCGTGGATTCCGTTATTAACTTTCCGATTGCCAAACTGTCTCAATTCCCGCTCTTCCAAATCCTAAATCAAATCCACCTATACCGGCGAACAAACTTCCATGAGATAGTGGCATCAGGCATCACCTCCTTGTGATTCCTTTTGTTTTTTCGCAATAAAGTATTTCTTCAAATCTTCAAGGCTTTCATAGTTAGAATGTTCATCCTCTTGAATTATGTTAAGCGCATTATCCTGAATATACAAGGCTATGCTTTTCCAGCTTTGCGCTTTTTCCTGCCTGATACATTCATCGACAAACTCAAGCATTTTAACCTTGCCATAGAGTTCGCCATGTGTATTAAAGATTTCACTAATATATCCAGTCGGCGGTCTTGAAGGCAGTTTATTCCCTGTCTTCATATTGACTTCGACATAGAATTCTGATAATGTGCCGGGACACCAGATAATTTTATCATCGTCATTTTTTGCAGGCGAATTTCTCCAATTTTCAATTTCGGCGATTTTTTTTTCTTTATTTTTAATTTCTTTTTCTCTTTCTCTATTAGTACTCTCTCTTAGTACTTTCTCTCTCTCTTTACTCTCTCTCTCTTCTCTCTCTTTATTTATTATATTAATATTATTAAAAAAACTCTTCTTGTTAGTGTTCACTTTTCTCTTTTCCAGCGGTTCACTTGGTGGTTCACTTGGTGGTTCATTTGGCGGTTCACTTTCTCCTGAAATAGTGTCATTTTCGTATTCAAATTCTTGTTTTCCAGCTGTTCGATTGGCGGTTCGATTGGCGGTTCGATTAGTGGTTCGATTCCTGTTAATTTGGTGGTTCACTTGTGGTTCACTTGGCGGTTCACTATTCTGATAATCTGCCCACTTAAGTATTGTTATTATTGAAGAACGATTTGATATTTGCCGTTCAATTTGCTGTTCACTCACAAGTCGTTCTAATATCCTTTGCACCTTTGACTCGTTCACCCCCGTTTCATGCTTAATTGCCCTTCGGCTTGTAATCAACTGACCCGGCTGGAGTATAATCTTCTTCCCACACCAGTCAGCGGGCAGTGGTTTATGAGTCGCTTTTAAGAGCAAGGTAATCCATACCCACATGAAATTAGGGTCTCCATGCTTTCGGTCATTAAGGATACTCCTATATATTTTTACATAACCATTATTGGTATTACCAGAGTTCATTCCTGTCTCGTCTTAAAAAACAGAAAGCCCCTATCATCATGTAACCGGACGAGGCTAATCGGCAACGGTCTCGATAATAGGGGCTTTTAATAATTTTCATAAATAAATCCGTGTGCCGAATTAGCCTTATCAATAATATAAGGGATATTTCGGTAATAGTCAAGTATTTTATTTGGTCTTGCCATCTGCCGCCGCCTTGTCGATTTTAGCCAACTCGTCTAATCCTGCTGATGTAACTTTAAAACTTATTGAATATTTAGACTCAGATAATAGACCCTTATCACATAATCGCTTGCACCTGCGGATAAGTGCCGAGCGGGAAATAGTTATGCCATCGTATAAATAAAATTTCCTTACTAATTGATCAATTTCAATATAGCTTATTACATGTGCATTAACTATTTTGAGCAATTTGATTTGGTCTTTTGTAAGATTCACTGCTTATACCTCTTCTAATAGCCAGTTAATTTTATCCGCAATATCTCGTAACTGCTTAATTGAGAAGTAATCTTCAGGAAATATTCCCATCTCCTTTGATAATAATACAATGGAAATAGGCACATCCCTAAATACCATTGCATTTGTGCCTCTATAATCATCTTCAAATTCCAATTCCCATTTGTCGATAAATTCAATTAATTTTGAATAATCCACATCGGGATAATCCTCGCATCTTGTAAATTTTATTGCAAGTTTATGTAACCCTTGCGTTCTAAATTCTTCACAGATTTGTTCGTATCGTTTCATGGTAGTTCCTTTCTAATAATGTATCCTATTGTTATTTTTCAAATACCCAATTACCTTTTAAATGACCCACATATATTGTGTCTATCAATCCGTCATTAGCCCATATTACACTCAATGTATCAATAACACCACTGGTGAAACATATCATTAAATATTCATAATGATGAACAACTGGCAAGATCTCCATGCTCATATCATCAAGAAATATTACATTATCTGTTTGTTTCCATTCTTTATCTGATGCATTCAAGGTATAAATCGCAAGCAGCATAAATAATGCTATAATAATAATTAAAAACAGCTTATCTTCTGTGTTTTTCAGTTTCATTTTAACTCCTTTATTATTCCGGTTCAATTAG
>Ga0180008_1001176_pt1 | contig 17339 bp, 16 predicted proteins | sample MM_PW_MetaG_FD_121121 | JGI IMG/M metagenome (GOLD analysis project Ga0180008, IMG submission 121121) | Groundwater microbial communities from the Aspo Hard Rock Laboratory (HRL) deep subsurface site, Sweden - MM_PW_MetaG | ecosystem: Environmental > Aquatic > Deep subsurface > Groundwater...
GCGCTGAACATGTTCTACGGCTCGGATCTGCAGTACCTGATCATGGAAGACATCCTGGTGGTCAAGGACGGCAAGGACTGGTATGACAATGTCGGCTAAGCCGCTGCTTAGCGTCGTCATTCCCACGTACAACTATGCGGCGGTGTTGCCGCGTGCAGTTGAATCGGTGCTGGCGCAGCTGGATGAGGTGTCTGCCGAGCTGGTCGTTATCGATGATGGCTCAACGGATGACTCTCGGCAGGTGCTTGACGGGCTGCTCGCGGCTCATCCCGGACGTTTTCGCGTCGTCCACAAGAACAACGGTGGCGCCTCCTCGGCGCGCAATCTGGGCATTCGCGAGGCGACAGGCGACTACCTGATCTTCCTCGATGCCGATGACGAATTGGTCCCTACCGCCCTGGCGGCGCTGAGCGCGCACCTGGCTGCGCAGCCGCAGACGCGCCTGGTGATTGGCGGGCATATTGCAGTCTCTGCTGCTGGCAAGCGCCGGGAACACAAACCCGCCGCCTTGCCCGAACAGCCGCTGGAGCGCTTGCACGCCTATCTGCTGGACAAGCGCCTGGCTCTGTCAAATGGTGCCTGTGCCATGCACCGCGAGGTGTTCGCGCGTGGTGACTATCCTGAGGCGTTCCGCAGTGCCGAGGATATCCCGGTGTTTGCCCAGGCCCTGGCCCACTACCCTTGCACCCTGCTGGAGCAGCCGCTGGCGCTGATCCACAAGCACGACGACAGCCTGCGCCACCAGTTCGGCCACGCCAAGGCCGGCGGCCTGGCGCTGGTCGACGAAGTGTTCGCCCCGCAGCGGCTGGATGCGCACTTTCAGGTGCTCAAACCCGAATTCTATGTACAGCGTTGCTTGTCACTGTTCCGCAGCGCCTACCTGGCCGGCGATGTGGCGGCGGCCAAGTCCTACTTCACTGCGGCGGTTAAGGCGGATTGGCGGGTGCTGTTGAAGGCTTCCTATGCGCGCAAGGCCGTGCGCCTGTGGTTGGGGCTGAGAGCATGAGCCGCAAGATCAAGGTTCTACAGTTGCAGAACCGTTACAACGTCAATGCCTCCGATCTGGCCGAGCAGGTCATCCAGGGCTTGCCCGCCGAACATTTCGAGGTGACCACGGCGTTCCTGCGCGGACGCCCCGGTCCGGGGGAGCCGCAGAGCCGGGCGCCGCGCTCGATCTATTTCGGCTTCAGCCAGTCGGACCTCAAGGGGCTGCGCCTGCGGGCATTGTGGCGCCTGCTTCGACTGTGCCGCGAACAGCGCTACGACGTGGTGATCGCCCACCGCTTCAAACCGATGAATATGCTGATGTTGCTCAACCTATGGCTGCGCATTCCGGCCTGTATCGGTGTGCAGCACGGTATCGGTGATTTCGACCGTGGCTACCGGCGCTGGGAAGCACGTCGGCTGCTGACCGCGAATTGGCGGGTGGTCGGCGTGTCGCGGGCGGTACGCGATTACCTGGTGGACTGCGGGGCGGGTTTCGATGCCGGCAATACCGTGCAGATCAACAATGCCATCGATATCGACCGTGCCGAACGTCTGCAACATCCGCGCGAGCAGGCGCGCAGCTTGCTGGGGCTGGCGCCGGAGCCCTTCATCTTTGGCGCCATTGGCCGGCTGGTGCCGGTGAAGGGCCATATCCACCTGATCGAGGCCTTCGCCCAGGTACAGTCAGTTTACCCGCAGGCCCAGCTGGCAATCATCGGCGAGGGGCGGGTGCGCGTAGAACTCGAAGCCGCAATCGTCCGCTTTGGTCTGGACGGAAAAGTGCACCTGCTGGGTGCCCGTGAGGATGCCCTGCAGTACGTACGCGCCTTCGACGCCTTCGTCATGCCGTCGCTGAGCGAGGGGCTGCCGCTGGCCTTGCTCGAGGGCATGAGCGGTCATTTGCCGGTAATCGGTTCGGATATCGACAGCCTGCGCTCGATTCTCGAGGATTGCGGTGGGCGGATATTCCCGGTCGGCGATGCCGCGGCCCTGGCCAAGCAGTTGGGCGCGGTGCTGGATCTGGATACCGAACAACGCCGTGCCGAAGGCGAGCGGGCCTACCTTTACCTGCGTGGCGCTCATGCCATCGAGGATTTTCGCCTGCAGTACCTGCAATTGATCGAACAATCACTAGCCGCGGAGCAAGCAGCCTTATGAGTGATATTCAGGACGCCGAGCTGCCGCTGGTGACGGTGATCATTTCGTCCTACAACCACGGCAAATACGTCGAGCAAAGTATTAACAGCGTGCTGGCGCAATCGTACCCACGTGTTGAGCTATTGGTCATCGATGATGGTTCGCAGGACGACAGTGTCGAGCGCATTCAGCGCCTGCAGGCGATACACGGCTTCGATTTTCGGGTGCAGGCCAACCAGGGCCTGTCGCGCACCTTGAATGGCGCCATTGCCCGGGCTTCCGGCAGTCTGATCGCCCCCTTCGGATCCGATGACGTCATGTGTCCCGAGCGTCTGGCAGTACAGGTCGCGCATCTGCATGACAAACCGGAAGTGGGTATCTGTGGCGGCAATATCGAGAAAATCGACGAAACCGGACGAGCGCTACCCAGGCAGCGCATGAAGCCGGCCCGGCGCCTGAGCTTCGACGATATCTTCCTCGGGCGCCAGCCCGGTGCCCCAGCGCCCACCATGCTGTTTCGTCGGGAAGCACTGGAGGCCGTGGGGGGCTTCGATCCGGAGATCAGGCTGGAAGACTTGCTGATCAAGCTGAAGATCACCCGGGCGGGCTATGTCATCGATGTGCTGGATACGGTATTGGCCCAATACCGCACGCATGGGCATAACACCTATAAGAACTATCGATTCATGATCGAAAACGTGTTGAAGACCTACGCGCAATTCAGCGACGAGCCCGCCTATGCCAAGGTTTGCGCGCGATTTATCAATTCGATGCTGCTCAAATGCGCGCGTGAGGATAAAGCGCTGGCCCGCGAATTGCTGGGGCGGTTGTCTTGGCGCTACTGGAACGGCAAGACGCTGCGTGCTCTCTGGCGTTGGCTATTGCGCTGAACGCTGGCGCGCGTAATCGAGAAAGGCTGAGATGTCCTGTGAGCAGAGCAGATGTGCAATGCCCCGTATTTCTGCTTCCGGCCAGTCCCACCAGGTCGTTTCGAGCAGCGCCAGGCGTTGCTCTTCCGCGAAGCGCCAGCGCACCTGCTGCGCGGGGTTGCCGGCGATTACGGCGTAAGGCGCTACATCGCGAGTGACCACACTACCGTTGGCGATGACTGCACCATGGCCAATAGTGACGCCAGACAGGATGATGCTGTTTGAGCAGATCCAGACATCACTGCCGATGACGATGTCGCCACGTGTACCGCCGTAGTCCAAAATGTGCGCAGCCTCCTCGATAAACGCCGGGAATGGAAAGCAGCTGACCCAGTCGGTGCGGTGATGCCCGCCCAGGTAGATCTGCACGTTGCCGGCTAGCGAGCTGTAAGCGCCGATCTTCAGCGTCGCACCTTCGTTCCAGTCGTGTACCTGCTGCATCCCGTAGGTGCCGGTGCCAATGCTGTACTGGGGGTAGCGCTGGCGGAATTTCGCCTGGGCCCTGAGCAATTTCGGCAGCTTTGCCGGTTGGCGCCCAAGCAGCCGCTGCAGGCGCTCCAGTAACCTATTCATTGCCTGTCTCCACCTAGGCGCAGGTGATGCAGATCCTTGGCGAGGCGTTCCGCGCTCTTGCTTCCACACTGCTGGCTGTAGCCGCGCAGCAGCGCTATATGGTGCTCCTGTGCCAGCCAAGCGCTGTCTTCTGTGTAACGCAGCATATGCTGCAGGTTGCGTTTGCGCTTCCAGCGTCCGAGCGGTTTGCCGGTGATCGTCATGTCGGAGAGATCAATCAGGCCAAGTTTGTGGTTCGGCAGGTACAGCACATTGCCCAGGTGCAGCGAGCGGAAGTACACACCAAGTTGATGCAGTTGGCCGAGGAACGAGCCGAAACGCTCAATTTCTCCGTCGCGAGCCTGTGACCCCAAGGCGCGCCAGTGATCGCGCAGGGTTTGCCCAGGGAGCGGCTGATAGCGCACTCCGTTGAGTTTGCGTTGCGGAATCAGCAGGGTGTCAACGATGTTGGGGGCGATGATACCGAGTTGCTTGAGGCGCGAGGCATTCTCGGCAAAACGTTGTGCCGGGGCAGACCACAGCGCAGAGGACACCAGCCGCTTGCGCCGGTAGAGCTTGAGAAAGTCACCACCGACAAGGCGCGCCACCTTGAGGCCATAGCCGTCTTCTTCGATGACTTTGGCACCCAGCAGCAGGGCCTCGAGTTCCATTGCGCTGAGGGTTTTCATGATTTGCTCTGCAGGCGTTGGCTAATGGACAGCGCGGCGACCAGGGACAGGGGAATCCAGATCAGGAACCAGCTTTCATTGGGTCTGGATAAGAAATTACTGCCTTCGCTCAGGCCTGCCGCCAGGCCGTAGACGATCAAGGCGGACGCCAGTTGAAACTTGCCTTGGTGCCGCTGCTGCAGGCAGCGCAGCAAGATCAGGCCATACATCAGCAGCCACAGGCTCAGGCCCACCAAGCCGAGCTCAAGTAGGACGGCCAGTTCGACATTGTGCGGGTCACTCAACGTCCAGCCGAGTCCCTTGATGTTGAATGCGAACTGGCTGTCGTATCCATGGCCGATCCACAGCTGCTCGCTGGCCTGACGAATGGCTTCGTTCCAGAGTTGCGGGCGGAAGGACAGGCCGCGTTGCAGCAATAGATCGGGCGCCAGAACCATGCAGACGCCGGCGGCCAGGGCCAGCGCCGCGATCAGGTAGAGCGCTCGGCGCCCGATCATCGGGAGCATCCACAGGCTAGTGAGGGTCAGGGCCAGCAGCGGCGTGCGCGAGCCGGTGGCCAGCAGGGCTGCCAGCAGGGGCAGTGCGAACACTACTGGCAGCCAGTCATGACGTTCGCTGCGGGTCAGCCAGGCGGCGATCCAGTACATGCAGAAAAACCCCAGTACATGGGAGGTGAGCAGCGGATTGCGCAGCGCACCGGTGCCGATCAGGCGTTCCCCGGCTGACGGGCTTGTGAAGTGGAAATACAGGTTGATCAGGGCGGCGAGGGCGGCGAGCATGGCGCCGATGCGCAGGGTCTTGAGCAGCAGCTGCTCGTCCTTGCAGGCGATCAGGGCGCAGGCTGCAAACATCATGAACACATACAGAGGACGTTTGGCTAGCCCGCCCAGGCCGTCATCGGCCCGCGTCCAGGAGAGGCTGAGCAGCAGCCAGGCGGAAAAGACCAGGAAGGCCAGCACCATGGGCTCGCGAAGGATTGGCCGTAGGTTATGTGGTGCAACGATCAGGGCGAACAAGGCAGGTGCGGCAATCAGACCGTAGTAAAACTTGGTGAACAGACTGCCATTGGCAACCCAGAACAGGCCGGTCAGGAGCACCAGATAGCCCAGCGCAAGCCAATGGCGAACGATGCAGTTTTCCATGATCAATAAAGTGGGATTTGTCAGCGTTTGCGATGTCTGCACTGGACCAGGCCGGGGACTATTGAGAGTTGGGCATCTTAAAGCATCCGCCGGGAAGAGGCAGCCACTGCTGTGCTAAGCTCGGCTACCTTTTCGGCCCAGTCGAAGCGTGAGCGCATGACCGACCAGCACCCAAACGCAGCCCCAGCTTCCAGTCTAAAAATCTATTTCCGTCTCCTCGGCTACGTGAAGCCCTACATCGGCTACTTCGCGATCAGCATTATCGGCTACGTGATCTTCGCCTCGACTCAGCCGATGCTCGCCGGCATTCTCAAGTACTTCGTCGATGGCCTGTCCAATCCCGAGGCGGTGCTGTTCCCGACGGTACCCTATCTGCGCGACCTTCAACTGCTGCAGGCGGTGCCGCTGCTGATTGTGCTGATTGCTGCCTGGCAGGGGGTCGGGGCCTATCTGGGCAACTACTTCCTGGCCAAGGTTTCGTTGGGGCTGGTGCACGATCTGCGCGTTTCGTTGTTCAACAGCCTGTTGGCGCTGCCCAACCGTTATTTCGACAATCACAACTCCGGGCATCTGATCTCGCGTATCACTTTCAATGTGACCATGGTCACTGGCGCGGCGACCGATGCGATCAAAGTGGTGATTCGCGAAGGCTTGACGGTGGTTTTCCTGTTTGCCTATCTGCTCTGGATGAATTGGCAACTGACCTTGGTGATGCTGGCTATTCTGCCGCTCATTGCGCTGATGGTCGGCAGCGCGAGCAAGAAATTCCGCAAGCAAAGCAAGAAGATCCAGGTGGCCATGGGCGATGTCACCCATGTCGCCTCCGAGACCATTCAGGGCTATCGGGTAGTGCGCAGTTTTGGTGGCGAGGGTTACGAGTCCACGCGGTTTGCTGCCGCCAGTCAGGACAACACCAACAAGCAATTGCGCATGACCAAGACCGGCGCGGTCTACACCCCCATGCTGCAACTGGTGATTTACAGTGCCATGGCGGTATTGATGTTCCTGGTGCTATTTCTGCGCGGCGATGCCACGGCGGGCGATCTGGTGGCTTACATCACCGCCGCCGGCTTGCTGCCCAAGCCGATTCGCCAGCTCTCCGAGGTCAGTGCCAATATCCAGAAAGGCCTGGCTGCCGCCGACAGCATCTTCGAACAGCTCGACGAAGCCCCCGAAGTCGACCGCGGTACGGTCGAACTTGAACGGGTCAGTGGCCGGCTGGAAGTGCGTAATCTGAGCTTCCAGTACCCGGGTGCCGAGAGGCCGGTGCTTAGCGATATTTGTTTTAGCGCCGAACCGGGCCAGATGATTGCCCTGGTCGGGCGCTCTGGCAGCGGCAAGTCGACCCTGGCCAGCCTGATTCCGCGTTTCTATCACCATGAGACCGGGCAGATTCTGCTCGATGGGGTGGATGTCGAGGACTACAAGTTGCGCAATCTGCGCCGACATATCGCTCTGGTGACTCAGCAGGTCACTCTGTTCAATGACAGCGTGGCCAATAATATCGCCTATGGCGATCTGGCCGGCGCGCCGCGTGAGGCCATCGAACAGGCAGTCGAGGCGGCCTATGCCAAGGAGTTTATCGACAAGCTGGCGCAGGGGTTGGATACCGAGGTCGGCGAGAATGGCGTGCTGCTCTCCGGCGGTCAGCGCCAGCGTCTGGCGATTGCTCGAGCCTTGCTGAAAGATGCGCCGATTCTGGTGCTGGATGAAGCAACTTCAGCCCTCGATACCGAGTCGGAACGGCATATCCAGGCAGCTCTGGATAGGGTGATGAAGGGGCGTACCACGTTGGTCATCGCACACCGTCTGTCGACTATCGAGAAGGCCGACCTGATCCTGGTGATGGAGCAGGGGCGGATCGTTGAGCGTGGCACTCATGTCGACCTACTGGCGCAGAACGGTTTCTATGCACGCCTGCATGCGCTGGGCTTGGATGAAAGCGCGCCATTGGATATCGCCTGATAGACTACGCGCCCGCCACTTTTAGGCTCCGGAGTTCACATGAAGTTGTCCATGCCCCGTTTTGGCCAAGCTGCTGTTCTGGTGGTAGGCGATGTCATGCTCGATCGTTATTGGCATGGCGGCACTTCGCGGATTTCTCCGGAAGCGCCGGTGCCGGTGGTCAAGGTCGAGCAGATTGAGGATCGCCCAGGCGGTGCCGCAAACGTTGCGTTGAACATCGCTGCATTAGGTGCGCCCGCCATATTGGTTGGCGTCACTGGTCAGGACGAAGCGGCGACTAGCCTGAGCAACAGCCTGCAGGCGGTGGGGGTGAAAACACTGTTTCAGTGCATCAAGGACCAACCCACCATCGTCAAACTGCGGGTGATGAGTCGCCATCAGCAACTGCTGCGCATGGATTTTGAAGAACCGTTTCGCACCGATAGCGCCGCCCTGGCCGCCAGCGTCGAAGCGCAACTGGATGGCATCAAGGTGCTGATCCTCTCGGATTACGGCAAGGGCGCCCTGCAGAACCATCAGGCACTGGTGCAGCTGGCGCGCAGCAAAGGCATCGCGGTGCTGGCCGATCCCAAGGGTAAAGACTTCTCCATCTACCGTGGCGCGAGTCTTATCACGCCAAACCTGCATGAGTTCGAAACCATTGTCGGGCCGTGCCGCGACGAGGCCGAGTTGGTGGCCAAGGGTGCGGCGCTGATGAGCGAGCTGGCGCTGGGCGCGCTGCTGGTGACTCGTGGCGAACACGGCATGACCCTGTTGCGCCCAGACCATCTCGCTCTGCACCTGCCGGCCCGTGCCCGCGAAGTATTCGATGTGACCGGTGCCGGCGATACGGTGATTTCCACCCTGGCCGCCAGCCTGGCCGCCGGCGAGGAGTTGCCGCATGCGGTGGCCCTGGCCAACCTGGCCGCCGGTATCGTGGTGGGCAAACTGGGCACTGCCGCCATCAGCGCGCCCGAGTTGCGCCGGGCGATTCAGCGCGAGGCGGGTTCAGAGCGCGGCGTGCTGAGCCTCGACCAGCTGCTGCTGGCGGTCGAGGATGCACGCGCCCATGGCGAGTCGATCGTGTTCACCAATGGCTGTTTCGACATCCTGCACGCCGGGCATGTGACCTATCTGGAACAGGCGCGTGCCCAGGGCAATCGCCTGGTGCTGGCGGTCAACGACGATGCCTCGGTCAGCCGCCTGAAAGGCCCAGGGCGGCCGATCAACTCGGTGGACCGGCGCATGGCCGTGCTGGCCGGCCTTGGTGCGGTGGACTGGGTGGTGAGCTTTAGCGAAGACACCCCGGAAAACCTGCTGCGTGCGGTCAAGCCGGATGTGCTGGTCAAGGGCGGCGACTACGGCATCGAAGGGGTAGTCGGCGGCGATATTGTCCGTGCCTACGGTGGCGAAGTGCGGGTGCTGGGCCTTGTGGAAAACAGCTCGACCACCGCCATCGTCGAGAAGATCCGCAGCAAGTAACCCTCTGCCCAGCGACTGGCTGTTGTGCCAGTCGCCGGCGTCGGCGCGGTCATAGGCGCTTGCCCCCGACCGCGCGCATCATCCTTGGCATCCCCCGTATGGAGCGAGATGCCATGACTTCCGATGTACAGGGCCGTGCCCTGGCAATGTTGAATCGTTTCGCCCAGGCCGACTGGCCGGACCGCTTGAAGCTGCGTAAACCCGTCGAAAAACTCATCTACAGCGGCAGTCGTGCGAGTTTTCGGGCGGCGGCGCAGCGCGCCGGTCAGGCGAGTAAAACACCGCGGCCGGTGAATGCCGACGACCTGTTCGACCTGTCGTTATCCGATGAACAGCAGATGCTGGTGGACATGCTTGAGGGTTTTGCCCGCGAGGTGCTGCGGCCGTTGGCCCATGACGCCGACGCGCAGGCGACGCTGCCGGCGGCCTTGCTCAATCAGGCCCATGAGCTGGGCCTGACCTATTACGGGGTGAGCGAGGCGCAGGGCGGCATGGCCGGCGAGCGCACCACGTTGAGCAATGCGCTGATCGCCGAGGCCCTGGGCAAGGGCGATCTGTCCCTGGCGGCGGCCTTGCTGGTGCCGCTGTCGGCGGCCAATTGCATTCGTCGCTTTGGCAATGCGGCGCAACAGTCGCGCTGGCTGCCGGCGTTTGTCGGCGAGGAACGAGCGCCGCTGATGGCCATCGCGGTCAATGAGCCGGTGCCATTATTCGACCCGCAGCGCCTGGCCACTCAGGCGAAAAAGCGCGGCAAGCACTACCTGCTCAGCGGCGAGAAATGCCTGGTGCTGCGCGGCCTGGATGCCAGCCAACTGATTGTCGCCGCGCAGACGGCGGACGGTCCTGGGCTGTTTATCGTCGACGCCGGAGCCAAGGGCCTGCAGCGCCAGCCGCAACCCGCCATGGGCCTGAAAGCCACCAGCACCGCACGCCTGCTGCTGAAGAACGTCAAGGTGCCGCTGGAGGCCCGTCTGGCCGGCGAGCAGTTCAACTACCAGGGCTTTCTCGATTATGCGGCGTTGGCCTGGTGCGCCTTGGCGGTGGGTACGGCGCAGGCCGCGCTGGATTATGTGGTGCCTTACTGCAATGAGCGCCTGGCCTTCGGTGAGCCGATCAGCCACCGCCAGGGCGTGGCCTTTATGGTCGCCGACATGGCGGTGGAACTGGACGCCATGCGCCTGATGGTTTGGCGCGCCTGTGCGCGTGCCGAGCAAGGGCTGCCTTTCCAGCGTGAAGCCTATCTGGCGCGCCTGGTCTGTAGCGACAAGGCCATGCAGATCGGTACTGACGCGGTGCAACTGCTCGGTGGCCATGGCTTTACCAAAGAACATCCGGCCGAGCGCTGGTACCGCGATTTGCGCGCGCTGGCCGTGATGGCCGGCGGCCTGCAACTCTAAGGACGCATCGACATGAATCTGGAAACCCCGAAGAAATTCCGTGGCCTGGTTAATCAGGCCCATCAGGTGGCGGAGAACTACTTCCGGCCTATCTCGCGCAAGTACGACAAGGCCGAGCACGCCTATCCCAAGGAACTGGACCTGCTCGCCGCCTTGCTCGACGGCATGAACGCCGGCTCGCCGGACGCCATCGGTGCCACCTCGGCGAGCAAGCGTGGCGCGGCCCGCGAGCAGCAGGAAGGCATCAAGAACGGTGGCAACCTCTCGGCGCTGCTGGGGGTGATGGAGCTGTGCTGGGGCGATGTCGGTTTGCTGTTGGCCATGCCGCGCCAGGGCCTGGGCAATGCGGCGATTGCCGCGGTGGCCAATGACGAACAGCTCAAGCGCTTCGGCGGCACCTGGGCGGCCATGGCGATCACCGAGCCGGGGTGCGGTTCGGACTCGGCGGCGATCCGCACCACGGCGGTGAAGGATGGCGATCATTACGTGCTTAACGGCGAGAAGATCTTCGTCACCTCGGGCGAGCGCGCCGATGCGGTGGTGGTCTGGGCCTCCCTGGACAAGAACCTCGGCCGCGCGGCGATCAAGTCCTTCGTGGTCGAGCACGGCACGCCGGGCATGACGGTGACGCGCCTGGAGAAGAAGCTCGGGATCAAGGCCTCGGATACCGCCTCGATCAGCTTCAGCGACTGCCGGGTGCCGGCGGCCAACCTGCTGGGTAACCCCGAGATCGATGTGCAGAAGGGTTTCGCCGGGGTGATGGAAACCTTCGACAACACCCGCCCGCTGGTGGCTGGCATGGCGGTGGGGGTGGCCAAGGCGTCGCTGGATCGCACCCGTGAGCTGTTGAAGAAGGTCTGCACGCTGGATTACCGCACGCCGCTGCTCAGTGTCAGCCATGCCGAGGCGACCCTCTATCGCCTGGAGGCCGAGTGGGAGGCTGCGCGCCTGCTGACCCTGAAAGCTGCCTGGATGGCCGACAACAAACTGCCCAACTCCAAGGAGGCCTCGATCGCCAAGGCCAAGGCCGGGCGCGTGGCCAACGAAGTGACGTTGAAATGCGTCGAGCTGGCCGGTGCCCTGGGTTACGGCGAGGATGAGTTGCTGGAAAAGTGGGCGCGCGACTCGAAGATTCTCGACATCTTCGAAGGCACCCAGCAGATCCAGTTGCTGATTGTGGCGCGGCGTCTGCTCGGCAAGAGCTCCAGCGAGCTTAAATAAGCGAAGCTGAACGAAGTCCCTTTTGGCCCTGCCTAGGTGGGGCTTTTTTGTGTCCGGCCATTCTTGGCGGCCGGTTCGACGCAACTTTGCTGCGCCAGCCAATCTTTCCAGCGTATCCGTTCGTCGCGCACCAGCCAGCCGTCCTGAGGCGCAAAGCTTTCCGCCAGCCACAGGCCGCGGGTACTGGCCGGTGCCAGCTGACCCTGTTTCAGGGTCAGCAGCTGGGCGGTCGGTCGGCCCTGATCCAGCGGAATTAGAAACAGGTCGGGGCGCGTACGGTTGAGGCGGGCGATCAGTTGGCCGTCTTCCAGGTGCTCATCGACATGCAATAGGCTGAGTTGGCGAGTTTCTCTGGGCAGGTCCAGGCGCAGGTCGTAGACCAGTTGCAGCGAGGCGGTGGGCAGGTGCACATAGGCGCGCGGGCGTTCGAGTAGCTTGAGGTTGCCGCATTGCACCGGGCGCGCCGCGCCGGACAATGAGCTGAGGCTGAAGTGCGCGGTTTCCCGGTAGCGCAGTGCGCCCTGGTAAGGCGTCGGCAGCCAGGTGTCGCCAAAGCGCCCGCTCAGCCAGCCTTCCGGGGTTTCCAGCAGGCACTCTTCGGCCACTTCCTGAATCGCAGTCAGCAGCGGCAGGTTGAGTTCGTGGGCCGGCACGTAGCCGGAGATCAGCTTGAGCACCACATCGCCACGGTCAGCGCGGCGCTGGCGTACCAGTACCCAGTATTCCCGGCCCTGCCAGTTGAGGGTCAGGCGCACCGAAACCCCCAGATTGGCCAACTCCACGGCAAAGCGCTGGGTGTCGGCCACGTTTACCGGTCTGCGCTTTTCCAGCACCTGCGCGAAGTTCAGCGGTCTGCCCAGGCCCTGGTAGCTCAGGCCTTCCGGGCTGGCTTCGACAAACAGCTGGAGGGTCTTGAAGTTGCTGGGGTCTTTGCGGATCAGGGTGCGCGGCATGGCAACTCCTCGCGGGTGTCGGCGTGGGCATGGCCTGAGAGCTTGGCACAGATCGTCGGGTGAGACCCGTCAGGCAATATCCTGAATTACAGCAGCAGCGGTGGCGACGTTATGCGCCAGATGCTGCGGGTTGATGGTGCCGATGATGGCGCTGGTGGCCGCCGGGTGGGCGAAGATCAGCTCGAAGCTGGCGCGCACCGGGTCGACGCCCGGTGCCAGGCAGGCATGACCGCTGGCCAGGGCCTTCTTGATCAGGATGCCTTTGCCGTGCAGGTCGGCGTAATCAAGCACGGCCTGCTCACCTTGCTCATTGAGGTTGTAGGTGACCATCGCGCAGTCACCGGTTGCCAAGGCTAGCAGGCCGCCTTCGACGGTTTTGCCGGAGAGGCCGAAGCCGCGAATCTTGCCCTCGCGTTTAAGCTCAGCCAGGGTTTCGTACACACCGCTGTCACGCAGAATCGCCACATCGTTGCCGTCGGAATGCACCAGCACCAGGTCGATAAAATCGGTTTCCAGGCGTTTGAGGCTGCGTTCCACGGAAAAGCGCGTGTGTGTTGGGCTGAAGTCGAAGCGCGATTGGCCGTTGTCGAACTCTTCGCCGACCTTGCTGACGATCACCCATTGCTGGCGCTGACCGCGCAGCAGCGGGCCGAGGCGGGTTTCGCTGGTGCCATAGGCCGGCGCGGTGTCGATCAGGTTGATGCCCAGGTCATGGGCCAGGGCCAGCAGTTCGCGGGCGGCGGCGTCATCGGGAATGGTAAAACCGTTGGGGTATTTCACCCCCTGGTCGCGGCCGAGCTTGACCGTGCCCAGGCCCAGCGGCGAGACCAGCAGCTCGGTGGCGCCCAGTGGGCGGTACAGGTTGTGCAGGCTGTGCAGTGGATGCATCAGAACAGTTCCTCCCAGGCAGGTGCGGCAATGGCCGGGCGTGGCAGCTCGGGCAGTGGTGCGTGCGGCGTCGGCTGAATACCGTCACGGCTCAGTGCGGCCAGTACGCGATCAGCAAAGTCTGGCGCCAGGGCCAGTTTAGTTGGCCAACCGACCAGCAGCTTGTTTTGCTCATGCACGAAGGCGTTATCTGGGCGAACCAGGCCGGACTGTGCCGGCTCGGCACGTTCCACCCGCAGCGTAGCCCACTGGGCGCTAGACAAGTCGACCCAGGGCAGCAAGTCGCTGAGTTCTTTCTGCGCTGCTTTGACCTGGCTGGCCTCATCGCGAGCGACACCATCGGCTTCGGCCAGATCGCCCCCCAAGTACCAAACCCACTGGCCGTCGGCAGCCGGATGTGTGGTGACCGTCACGCGCGGCTTCGGTCCGCCACCCAGGCAGTGGGCGTACAGTGGTTTTAGGGTTGGCCCTTTGACCAGCACCATGTACAGCGGGCGCAGTTGTTGCGCGGGCTGGCTCAGACCGAGGCTGCTCAGTAGCTCGGCGTTGCCACGGCCGGCGCTGAGGATGATGCGCTGCGCGCGAATCTCGCGGCCGTCGACGCGCAGGCCGGTCAGCTCGCCATTTTCCTGCAGGGGTTCAATGCGCTCGGCAGCCAGCAGGCCATCACCAGCCAGTTCGCTCAGGCGGCTGATCAGGCTGGGTACATCCAATACCAACTCGGCCAGGCGGTAGACCTTTCCCTTGAATTTCGGGTGCTGCAGGGCCGGTGGCAGTTGCTCGCCCTTGACCTGATCGACCCGGCCGCGCACGGCCTTGCTGGCGAAGAAGCTGGTGATGTTGCCGGCCAGGCTGCCGGGGGACCACAGGTAGTGCGCATCGGACAGCAGGCGCACACCAGTGAGGTCCAACTCGCCGTTACCGGCCAGTGCTTCGCGCCAGCGCCGTGGCATATCGGCAATGGCTTCGGACGCGCCTGTGAGTGCGCCGTGCAGGGCGTATTTGGCGCCGCCATGGATGATGCCTTGAGATTTCACGCTCTGTCCGCCGCCGAGACTGGCATTTTCCACCAGCACGGTGGCAAAGCCCTGGCGGCGCAGGCGCGCATTCAGCCAAAGGCCAGCAACACCGCCGCCAACGATCAAAACATCAGTGCTTAATGCTTGGGACATGCATGCGTCTCACCGGGAAAACAGGTGCGCAGTATAACCCGCCAGCGTCTAGGTCAATGGACGACGCTTTGCGAGAACAACTGAATCACCACCACCCCGGCAACGATCAGTCCCATGCCGAGCATGGCTGGCAGGTCGAGGCGCTGCTGGTAGAGGAACACCGCCGCGATGCTCACCAGCACAATACCCAGGCCGGCCCAGACCGCATAGGCGACACCCACCGGGATGGTTTTTACCACCAGGCTGAGCATCCAGAACGATAGGCCGTAACCGACCACGACCAGCAGCAGCGGTAAGGGTTTATTGAAGCCATCCAGGGCCTTCATCGAGGTAGTGGCAATGACTTCAGCCGTGATGGCAATGGCGAGGTAGAGGTAGCCGCCCATGCTGTGGACTCCTGTGTGATCTGCGCGCCATTTTAGGCCTATACCAGATGGGATAAAGTGATTACCTATCTGAATAGGAGATAGGTTGTGCAGTGGAACCTGGAGCAGATTCGCCTGTTTGTCAGCGTCGCCGATGGTCAATCGTTCTCTGCCGTAGGGCGGCAGATGCAGCGCGCGCAATCGGCGGTGAGCCATGCGATTGCTTTGTTGGAGACCGACCTTGGCGTACGCTTGTTCGAGCGTAGCAGCGGCCGCCAGCCGCGCCTGACCGAGGCCGGCGCGGCCCTGCTGGCAGAGGCGCGCGAGGTGTTGCGTCAGTGTCAGCGCCTTGAGGGGCGGGCGCTGGGGCTAGTGCGTGGTGAGGAAGTGTGTCTGCGCCTGGCTCAAGATGAAGCCATGCCCTATCAGCCGGTACTCGATAGCCTGGAGGCGCTGGCTCAGCAGTTCCCGCTATTGGAGGTGCAGCTGGCCAGCGGCGCCCAGGGCGATGTGGCGCGCAAGCTACTGGAGCATCGCGCCGACCTCGGCCTGCTGTTTCACCACGAGCAGATGCCCGATGCACTGGAACGTCAGCGTCTGGGCACCATCGAGATGGTGACGGTGTGCGGCGCCGGGCATGCATTGGCGCATTTCAAACATGTTGATCGGCGCGAGCTGGCCCGTCATCGGCAGCTGTTGATGGCCCCACAGGACAGCCATTATCCCGGCGGCGAGCAGCTCAGTCCGTCGGTATGGCGCACCGACAGTTTTTACGCCATGGCCGAGTTATTGATGCGTAACCTTGGCTGGGCCTGGTTGCCGCGCCATGTAGTGCAGTACCCAACCTATCAAGGCCAGCTGGTTGAACTGAACAGTGATTGGACTCCGCCGCCCTTGGTGGTCGAGCTGGTTTGTCGGCGTGATGAGGCGCTCGGCCCGGCGGCATTGTGGTTGGCGGAATGTTTCGCCGAGCATTTACAGGCGATTGGTTGAAGCGTGCTTGCGCGTGACTCGACGATGTTTACCAAAGTGCATAAGCTGCGCGCCATGAATAGAAGCCTCTACACCCTGCTGTTTCATCTCGGCCTGCCGATTGTGGCCGGGCGACTGGCCTGGCGCACTTGGCGAGCGCCGGCCTATGCCCAGCGCATCGGTGAGCGTTTTGCCCTCGGTCTGCCGCCGCTCAAGCCTGGCGGTATCTGGCTGCATGCCGTGTCGGTGGGTGAAAGCATTGCGGCCGCGCCACTGGTGCGCGAATTGTTGGCGCGTTACCCCGATAAGCCGATCACCATGACCTGCATGACGCCCACCGGTTCGGAGCGCATCCAGGCCATGTTTGGCACGGCCGAATACGCCGGACGTGTGCAGCATTGCTACCTGCCGTATGACCTGCCTTGGGCGGCGACGCGCTTTCTGGATCGCGCGCAGCCCACGCTCGCGGTGATTATGGAGACCGAACTGTGGCCCAACCATATCCATCAGTGCGCCAAGCGCGGCATCCCGGTGGCGGTGGCCAATGCGCGATTGTCCGAGCGTTCGGCGCGGGGTTATGCGCGTTTTACCAAGCTCACCGCGCCGATGCTCGCCGAGTTGGATTTGATTGCCGTGCAGACGGCGCTAGAGGCTGAACGGTTCAAAAGTCTTGGCGCGCGCGCGGCCTGCGTCGAGGTGACCGGGTCGATCAAGTTTGATTTAACCATTGACCCTGATTTGCTCAAGCGTGCCGCGGCCTTGCGTGAACAGTGGCAGGCCGGGTCGCGCCCGGTATGGATCGCCGCAAGCACCCACGCCGGTGAGGATGAGATTGTCCTGGCGGCCCATCGTGAACTGCTCAAGCAATACCCCGATGCCTTGCTGATTCTGGTGCCACGCCACCCTGAACGCTTCAACTCGGTGTTCGAGTTGTGTCAGCGCCAAGGTTTTAGCACGCGGCGACGTTCTTCTGGTGAGCCGCTGCAGGCAACTGATCAGGTGCTGCTCGGCGACACCATGGGTGAGCTGTTGTTTCTCTATGCCCTGGCGGACATCGCCTTTGTCGGCGGCAGCCTGGTGGCCAATGGCGGGCATAACCTGCTCGAACCTGCCGCCTTGGGCAAGCCGGTGCTGAGCGGTCCGCATCTGTTCAACTTCCTGGAAATTGCGGCGCAGCTGCGCACCGCCGGTGCGCTGAGCGAGGTGGCAGATGCCGCCGCGCTGGCACAGTGCGTGGCGCAGTTGTGGCGGGAGCCTGAGGCTGCGCAGGCGATGCGCATGGCCGGGGAGGGCGTGATGCAGGCTAATCAGGGCGCATTGGCGCGCTTGCTGGCGGGGCTGGAGCGGTTACTGAATAAGTAATCTGCAGCGCTACTCGCAGCCAATAAAAAATCTATGGTCACCCCCATTTTTGCAATACTGATCAGCGATGGGTGTTTGGCTTGCTTAAATCTATCCGGCGTCTGTATGAGGCATGCCCCGCGCCACGATGAGAGTCGCACCTGGTGA
>Ga0180008_1001177_pt1 | contig 17337 bp, 18 predicted proteins | sample MM_PW_MetaG_FD_121121 | JGI IMG/M metagenome (GOLD analysis project Ga0180008, IMG submission 121121) | Groundwater microbial communities from the Aspo Hard Rock Laboratory (HRL) deep subsurface site, Sweden - MM_PW_MetaG | ecosystem: Environmental > Aquatic > Deep subsurface > Groundwater...
CAAGTATAAGGATGTACAATTTACACAAGAAGATACTTCGCTATTAGGGGATTTCGATATGGATTACCTGAATGACCCGGATAACTTATTCCTCGATCAAAATCCTAATATGGACTGGTGCGATATATGTGGTCAAGCGGGCCTGATCGTATATGGTCATACGATTTGTGAGGATTGCTTTAAGCGATTGCTATATGCAGAACTTGACTGTAATTGAAGAAGAGAATACAGCGAAGAATAGAGGATACAATAATGAAAAGGTTAAAACCCGTAGAGCGTAAGATGATTATTGACCGTATTATAGCCAGCTTGAGTTTTGATTGGGTGACCAAATATGGGGGGCCAAGTAAGAGCCTGCTGGTCCGAGAGTTAATACGGGCTTTGCGGAGGCTTGAGAAGGCTGAGGCAAAGGCTAAGGCTGAGACAAAGACTAAGACAAAGGCTAAGGCAAAGACTGAGACTAAGACTGGGACTAAGCCAAAGAGGCGGAAAAAATGGCTGCACCCGATTTTGCTTAAGACATAACCTCCTCCCTTTCTCTTCTTGGACAAGGGCATGGGTTGGATTAGCCTGTGCCCTTTATCCGTATTAGTCATCATCACATCCCACCTCGGCGCTTTTGGCTGAAAAAAATATCAGTCAGGAGCGCTTTTTTTTGATTTTTCTCTTGCTTCACAGTCGATAATCTGTTATACTTTACTTAGTAAGCGTATTTTTTGGTGGTTTAGTTAAGTGGTTTAATGAGGAGGTATAACTATGAACAATGACAACAAAAAGAATACTGTACATCTTTTGGGACGGATTGGATGGCGATTCTCGGTACAAGCATATCCAACCGTGAGCGGGATTGTCGATTACTACCTTGTTTACGATAGTGCCTATAGGAGTAAGTATCCAGAGGTGATACGTCCTGTGTCTAAGGCTGAGTATGCTGATGCGGACGGTGATGACGATAATAAGCGTTTCAACGTGCCGGCTGCTTATGGAGAGGTTGTTAGACGGCACGAGCCGGAATTGACGAAGGAAGAGTATCCGGCTTTTGCCTGGATTAGTCCAGAATTGTTAAGCATAATTTGTGGACAGGCACAGCCCTTCCCGATTGCTAAAGTTTACGATCCTGGGGCTTTGTTGCGAAGCGTGATGCTTACAGGATTTGTAGTCGACGAGTCAACAGAGCGAGCGAAATAGAATAGGAGACCGTGTAACGCTTAACAAAAGATCGTTTCGCTCAACTTAGTGTGAAGGATTCAGGTTTTAACGCCTGAATCCTTTTTTTATGCGCGTGCTATTAGGGATTGTGTTGCTATCCTCCGCAGATTTGGCCGGTAGCCGCCGAAAGCCATTATAACTGATCCGTACCTGAGTGCAAGCCACAACATAGGGCAGTGTCATGTTTGTTTCTCTAATTCGTCACAAATGGCCAAGGCTGTTCGGTCTATGAGATCGCAGGCGTAGTGCAAAAATGCGCTATCCGCTTGCCGCTCAAGAGGAATATCGCGGGCTTCTTCTTTTTTGATTTTCGATTTTGTGCGCTCGATAGATGCTACAATGTTTGGTGTAATTGTCATAGATAGGCTCCTTTTCTTTTTGCCCATGGGGCAGCTTATAGTATAGTCTGTATTATAGCAGATGAAGGTGGGAAAGTCAAGAGAAAAATAGAGTTGACAGAAAGAAACTTTTGTGGTATAATAAGGCTATGAGCAGAGAGATTCCACTATCGCAAGGCAAGGTGGCTATTGTTGACGATGAAGATTATGAGCTTGTAAGCAGGTATAAGTGGCACGCTCTTTATAAGCACGGTCGTTGGGAAGTACACGATACGTCTGCTATTGGAATGGGACGAAGTAGAATGACTGAAAGTATGTGCATAGACTGTAGAATTTTCACATATTTGATAATTCACGCCAATTAAACGCTCCTATAAAGCTGGTTATGTATCATACGTCATTCGGACACAATCTTGCCCATCTTATCGGTATTCCTTCGTAGGCTTATGCCCATTGATCACCTATCGTCCTATAATCCGCCGCGGGGATTGAAACCACGTCTCTCTTCGCCCGATAATAACGCCCCCCAGCAAGGCCATCGGCCCCCAGCGAAAGTCCTATAACTAAGACCAAAGGCATGCTTCGTATTCGGAACCCCCCAAAAAAATTCCCCAAAAATTACCCAAGAATCCCCCCTTATAAATCCCTAAAAATCCCTATGATCTATCCAAAATTCCCCCCACATTCCCCCCACATCCCCCCCAAAATGTAACGCCTCCCCATGTTGCAAAAAAGCATCACCACGCTACAATCCCTATACCCCCTACAATCCTAAAAATCACAAATCCTCATTTCCAGCCCAATAACACCAAAGTGTAACATTGTAACGCCTAATAAGGGGGATAAAGACAACTTATCCTATACACTCTCGTGTAGGTAGTATTACATAGCAGGCGTTACAAGGCGTTATGGCGTTACCTCGTATTTTGTACATCAGATCGAATTCCAATATTGTACCATCCGCGAACAACATCGTTCCCTGTTCTTCTGATTTTGTTTACACAGCCTAAATCCCGCAAGCAACAATCCAAATCGTGTTTCGTTGCAACATTCTCGCCAAACTGATAATCCCCAACCCAATCCGAAAATAGCTTATTCATAGTGCTACTGGGGGTAAATAGCCCCGCTCCAACTATAAATAATGATTCCACAAACGTCCTTGCCGGGTTTTGCTCCGTCCGATAATCGGTCGTTTCATGCTCAATTAGTTTTGTCAGCATTAACATAGGTGGTTTCCGGCTTTGCAGTCGCAAAAATCCTTGTATTGCCCATCGCAGAATCCCAGGCCACTCCTCCCGCAGATACGTATTCGCATAATCTGGAATCTGCCTTTCCCTCGGTATCCTTGTTAGCCACGGTAACTTATGCAGCCTATCCCATATTGCATCCTCAGTCTCTTGTACACGCGGCAAGTGGTTAGTCATCATAATCATCTTATGCGTGGGGGCAAAATCGAAAAACTCCTTATACATGAATCGTGCCCGAATAAGATTATCTCCCGTCAAGGATTTTATCATGTCAGTCCGCAACGTACATCCTTTCTTCGGCTCCGAGGCCAGAACCAACCGCTTCTTCCAAAGACTGGCAATTTCGGTAGGATGCTGATTCTCTGCACGTGCACTGATAAGCGTTCTCGGAGCAACGGTAGCATAATCTCCCAACATCAGCAAGAACGTATCCAAGAACGCATTTTTCCCATTTCTTCCCTCCCCCCAGAAAATAGGCATACACCGGCTCGATATATCCCCGGTACAACATAACCCCATCAACTCTTGCAGGTAATCCCAAGTCCCATCTTCGCCTCCTCTTGGATGCCAATCTTTCAGACTCTTTTCCCATTTGGGAATCGGTATATGTTCCTTATTCGGCAAAAACGATACATTCGCTATTTGCGTTATCATATCATTGGGATCATGTGGCTTTAGCTTGCCGGTTCGCATATCAATCGTTCCATCCTGTACGTTCAACAAGTATATATCCTTATCCAAATCACCCGGACTAACTTTCATTTTCGGTATAGTCTTAGCTATTTGAACCACATGCTCTATCCCATTAGCAGAAACCGTATTCACCCAAAATCGAGATGCTACACTTTGTTCGGTTGAATTAGTTTTGTCTTTTATCTCGTGGAAGCGTTTTAAGCCCACCCCCTGTACGTATCCCCTTACAGTTAATTCACCTCCAACTCTATCCCATTTCTTCCCATTCCACGCTATCCATTCTTTGAGACTTAAGACATATCGGACCTTATCGTGGAACATATCCGCAAACATACTCGCATTTCCACTCTCCGTCTGTTGGTATATTGTTTCAACTGCTATCATATTTTTTTCACTGCTCACTTCTCGGTCTCCTTAACTCTCCGCAGTGAACGTACTAAATTGAGAACGTCATAATGGATGTTGTCAAGCTCGCCGGGCCAAAGCTCCTCCCGTAGAACAAAATATTCAAGCTCTCCATTAGGTACTCTGCCTTCGTACACGGACCCATTATATTCAGTAGCAACAGCATCCGCCCAGCGTTTGAGTACATAGGCCCCATCAAATTTACGTCTCATAATCTACCCCATTCTTAATCAATACCATGCTTCCTACAAATTTCTGTCCAGTATTGATCCTATAGCTCTTGTTCTGTCAATAGATTATCTATACAACTGATATTTTCTTCCACTTTACTCGCCGGGGGATAATAGCAATTCGCATAGCCATTTCTATATCCTTTCATAATTTGAGTTTCACTTTAGCTTCTTCTTCTGGTTGGTAACGGCTTGGTTGTAAGCCTTCATAAGCTTGCTTGTAAGCTTGCTTTGCGCTTGCTTCTCGGCTTGCTTGTAAGACCGCTCATCTTGTTCATTGGCTTGTGTGTAAAACCGCCGGGCTTGATCCTCAGTTTGGTTATAAGCCTGCACGGCTTGCTCTATGGCCTTTAGTATCCTTTCTGTCATATTTCATCCTCTTACAGGTAGCAAAAAACCACGCGGGGCGGCGATGGATAGTATAGAGGAATGAGCCGCCCCGCGCCAAATTGTCATTATTACAATAGAATCTATACTATCCATTACACCTATTATACCACATTCTCAATCCCTGTCAACACCCTCCGCAGAGTTTTTGAAAAAAATATCCCCCCCATCTGCGGAGGTAACTCAAAAAAAATTCAAATAAAGATAGGTTTTCTATTGACATATCCGCGAAATATGGTACAATAGCGGTATGGAAAAACAAGAGCCAGAGCGATATAAAGATCGAATCATTTGTGGAAATTGTTTGGATATATTACCGACATTGCCGGAATCATCGGTCGATCTTGTTTTTTCAAGTCCTCCATACGGAGATAGCCGTGTGGTCAAGGATGATCCATTTCCAGTATATAGAGACCAAGAGTGGGTAGATTGGATGGTGGAGGTCTATCGGGCTTGCTTGCGTGTATGCAGAGGACTCGTTGCGTTTGTCGTACATAGTAAAACCCAGAATTACAGGTGGACGGCACTGCCATCCTTACTCGAAGCTGATTTGCATAGGGCCGGGTTCAATGTTCGGAATCCCCCAATATATTCGCGTATAGGTGTTCCTGGCTCCGGGGGGCCTGATTGGTTACGGGCCGATTATGAACGGATAGTATGCGTAACTCATCCAGGTAGATTGCCCTGGAGCGATAATACCGCATGTGGGCATGATCCGCGTTGGCCGGTAGGGGGAAAAATGTCCCACAGGACAAAAGATGGAATGCGAGTATCATCACGTATTACGAAACCGCGGGGGAAAGATGGAAAATTACTGCGCCAGGTATATAAATCACCGGAAAAGTGTAATCCTGGTAATATAATACACTGTAACGTGGGGGGCGGTGTTATGGGATCGCGGCTTTGCCATGTCAACGAAGCGCCTTTCGCGGAATCCTTGGCCGAATTCTTTATTAAATCATTTTGCCCTCCAGAATACTGCCATGATTGCGGTTATATTTTAGGAACAGAAAATGGTTACTATAATCTGTCCAATATGCAAAAACGACAATCGAACATTAAATCTCGAAGTAATGACAGAATCTCAACACAATCGACTCCTCAAAGGGAAAAGGAATGCCCGCGTTGCCGCAGTCTAAATGTCTATTCCGGTATAGTTCTCGATCCTTTTAGTGGATCGGGGACCACGGCGGCGATGGCAAAGAAACTTGGACGACATTATATAGCCATAGATATTCGGCAATCACAGGTTGACTTGACAAATAGGCGACTGGCCGAGGTAACGCTTGACGTGGATCAAAAATCCGATATAATGGACGAATAAAGGATATGCACAAAACATCCATACAAGAGCTTGATTTTGCCGACGATGAGGTAAGGAAATTATACTATCGTGAGGATTTAATATTTGAAGTTACAGAGGCTATCAGCCGAGCCATGAAAGAAAAGAACGTTAATAAGAAGGAACTCTCTCGACTTACAGGTATTAGCGAGAGTAGAATTACACGGCTATTGCGAGGCGATCTGAACGCACGACTTACGACTATAGCGGCCATCCTACATGCTCTTGATTCAAAATTACTTTTCATACTAATTCCAGTGAAGAAGTGCGGACGCATCCTCGCATGAAGGAGTGTAATGTATAATCCTAATCCATTGGGTAAAAAAAGAAATAAACATAACAGAAGTATGTACACTGTTCTTGAAGTTTTTGATAAAGGAGATCACCATTCGGTTATTATGATGGGTCAATTTCTTGGGGATTGCTTGGCTAAGCCTGGAATTACGTCCCTTCGACAATATAGAATATATTTGTATATTCGTAAGCCGAATAATGTCGAATTCGGAGATAATATTCTCAGAGATGATGATATGGATGCTTGGTGGCTTGTGCGGGGGCCACTACTTAAATATAGACTATTTCCCGACAAGTTACCATCCGGTATTTTCCACAAGCTAATAGGGAACCAGTAATGGGAAAAGGTAGTCAAAGAAGGCCAATGCTCGTATCTGAAGAAGAATACTCGCTCCGGTGGAATTTGGCCTGGAGGTTAATAACCCCCGCAAAATATAAAAAGAAGATCAAAACCATTCGCAAAATCAGGAAAAGATGATGACGATGGATTTTCTTACCGTTCCTAAACATTTGAATTTTGGATTCGGCGATCTCGTGGAGGTTTCCTATCTCGAAAAAGTATTCGGAATCCATCGTCGAACGGCACTACGATTTCTTAAAGTATTGCACATAAGCCCGATGTATGTAGGAAAGGATGTTTATTTTAGTATGGTCACTTTCCAACGCATATTATTTGTCCTATCGAGGCCGGGGTCTCCAGGTTTTTTGTGGCCGGGAAGTCGGGCTAAAGGAAATATGAGACTCTTAAAGGATAAAAAATATATTACGGAAGTGACCGATGAAATTTTGAAGCAGGCCGCCGATCCGAAGATTCTGGCGGAAATGGCTGGTTGTTCCGGGAATAATCCCGGTATTCTCGGTAAATTTGTAGCCAATCCGGTGGGGCGTCCTCGGAAAGAGACGGCAAAAACAAATGCTGGAAAAAAACTGGAATCATTAGCTGATGGCAAATAATGATAACATCAGATCATTGAAAAAGACCAACAATGATGGACGACCCGCCCCCGAAGACGTGGTCGGGGCTATTCTTAGCTTCAATGACGCTAATTTAGTAGAGAATATATTCGATCAGCTTGGATGGACTTGTTCGAGTGAAATCTTTGAGATTCTAAAAGTGGCTCGCCAAGATGTTAGTTTAGGGCCTAAAATGACTGCAATCAGATACCTCCGCAAACTGGTTCAAGAGGCTGCAGAGGCATCGGGTATGATTGCCAAAGTGTCTCGTACGATTCCCGAAGAAAATGGGGGCAGTACGACTTTTTCAGCCAAGAGGGTAGCCGCTGCATTAAATCCAACAAAACAAATAAACTCGAAGGTAGTTACTAATAACAATGATAATAATATTGAGGAAGAAAGCCATGACAAACAAGAAAACAGAGAAGGACAAATCGAAAATTTCGATAGAAGCTGCATTGGGTCGCAGACTGGAGGAGAATCCGACAATAATCTCCAAACCGGAGATTCCTCCCCAGACACAAGACGAGATAGTGGAAGCAGCGTTAGCCGATGCGAAAGCGGAAGACCGGATGGTGGATGTAATTCCCCCAACGAAAGCGGCGAAAGCAGTGATTCCGAGACCCCAAACGAAAAAGGAAATCCCTGTGCCCAATGTCGAGTCCCCACCTGCGATCCCCGTCTGTTCCCCGGAGTCTCCGGGATTATCTCCGACAGACCTAATGGAAAAAGCCAGTAGGAATATAGAGAATGAGCAACTAACGGCCATCAAGAGTTTCGTAAAATCGACCGGCTTTAATGTGAATTGGGTTCAAATGCACCTTACGAGCCTGTGTGCTATGCCTCGTGTGTTGCCGTCAATTACATTATGGGATATTCCCAACAAAAACATGAACATAGCGGAATTCGTCTATCAATTACTCATGACGGATAATTATATAGATGAGATTTGGCCTATATTGAAAATCCTATTGGGAACTTCTATTGGAAATGAATCCTGGACTGTTGCAGTAGCAACTACTGTGGCTTTATTTGATTGCTTAAAAGTATTGCCCCACATCCCCTCCGCAGAAAGAGGCGATTAGCTATAAAAATCCATAGACCAAATTCGTTCTATCCCCTACCAGAGGACTACGGTGATTTGTCTGCGGAGGGTAAGCGCCAAGCGCGGTTATCTATATTGCGTGACATTTCTACCCCGTATAAACTTGTATTGGCGTGGGACCTTTTTCGGAGGCTATATCTCGCCCAAACGCAGGAGTCTGTTTTTTACAAAAAAGGATTTCAAGAATCCCCGGATTTTCATTATGATATGATCTATGCTATGGGCCAATATGGACGGAACGTCTGGGCAGCCCCCAGAGGCAGCGCGAAGAGCACTATTATAACAGAAGAGATGTCGATTCTGCTTTCGCTGGTGAATCCATATTTTGAAATTACATTAGGACTTTCTACCGATAGACAGGTCAAGGATCGATTCGATGGTATCATGGCTCAATTTGAGCGAAATGAACTCATCATTGAAGATTTTGGGATAATGAAACCGAAGAAGGGGCAGGCTTTATGGAATCATGGGCATTTGACTCTTAATAATGGATCAGTCATCAGAGGATTGTCGGTTATGGGCAAAAAGCGAGGAGGGCGACCCAAACTATTCATACTCGATGATCCTGAAAATGATCCAGATAGCGATTCGGAATCATCCAGAGCAGCGGTGATTGAAAAATTCGAGGTAATTCTGTTTAAACAAATTATCCCGATGATGGAATCCGGTTCATCAGTATTCTGGATAGGAACACTGATTGACCGTAAATCCTTTTTATACCGAGCCACGATGGGGGATGATCCCAGGTTTGATTTTTGGAACCGAGTGGTATTGAAGGCGATTTCTTATGATAAGGATGATCCGACAAAGGTATCTGTTCTGTGGCCTACTAAGTGGCCAAAAGAAGTATTGGATGCGCGGCTGGAAGAAATTGGAACTTCGGCTTTTTGCTTCGTGGGGGGGACACCTGTACGAACGTATTGGGGATGGGAAAGTATAGATAAGTTAGACGCGGGAGATTGTGTCCGGGATATAAATAATAAAGACGTGTTGGTAACAAAAACATATGAACGAACGGCGAACGATATTGTTGATGTCCAATTATATGGTCATCACGATTCTATCCGCTGTACTTCGGATCATCCATTTCTTGTTTTTCGGGAGACACCATATCGAAATCGTTGGTATAATCATGCCAATTCATATAAGGCTATAACGGGGAGTGGAAACAGGGCAAAAATTACCTTTGACGAATCTTCTTGGGTGAAGGCTCGCGATCTAACAAAAAACGATTTTTGTCTTTGTCCTATAGATTATACAGAGGTAGATTCCCCACACGACGAAGAATTCTGGTGGTTTGTTGGTAGGTATTTGTCGGAAGGATATAGTATCCAAGATAAACAGAGGAACCGCTATGTTGTCAATATTTGTGCTGGGCCACACGAAAAACATTATTTGGATCGAACAAATAAGTGGTTAGAAACTACACAATGGAAAGGTAAATATGGTATTCGCAGGATTACGAGCGGCAAAAAACAAAATCCGTGTTGGTATTTGAATATAGGATCGAGAGACCTTGCAGAAATTATTGGTCAATATGGTACAGTATCGTATAATAAGCATTTAACTATAGAGGCCAAGCAGCTTCCGTATGGGAAGTTTATGTCCCTTTGGGGCGGTTATCTTTCGGGGGATGGTTATCTTGTTAGGGGAAATCCATCGGCGAACAGTGTAAGTTTGTCGCTTCTTTCCGATTTTAGGGATTGCCTCTTACGGTTTGGTATTATTGCCAGTGTTACAAAGTTAAAAGGGCCGCATAGAGAATCTATAGAAGGACGTGCTTATGATTGCCGTCCGTTATATTGTCTTAGGACATTTGAAAAGCGATCCCGATATTCAAAAATGGGATACATTAAAGATGGCTTTTTATATACGAGAGTGCGCGGCGTATATCCCGTATCCGGGACGGCGCGGGTATTTGATATTGCGACCAATGGGACATTTCAGATTCCCGGTGCTGTAGTGCATAATTGCAGCGAATACCTTAATGACCCGGTTAGTCCCCAAGAACGTGTACTTTCGATTGATCCGAGAAGGAACGAATATACAGTGGATGGGGTTTTTGATTGGGAAAATCCGTTAAATCATGCGGGATTGGTAAAATGGCAGGAAAGAATGTTTGAGGAAGGGTCGAATCATCGTATATATGTGGAAAAGAAACAGCCTTTTCACGAGCTTGTCAGGCCGATGTATCGAGCGATATTGTTTGATTATGCCAGCGGACTCACTTCATATAATGATTATTCCTGTATTGCTGTAGTTGGATTTGATACACTGGGTACGATGTGGATACTTCATCTATGGTTGGGAAGGGCAAAAGACGCCGTACTGTACAGACGTATTTATGAAGTAGGCTTGGCATGGAGACCCCGTGTAGTAGGAATCGAATCGGTGGGGCATCAAAAGAGCTTTATGGAGGCGTTTCAGGAATATGCAAGAGAGCAGGAAGAATGTGGAGTGGGAGAGGGTTGGCGGGCAAGAGTGTTCCCCATTGCCTATCCGAGCAAGGAAACGAAACCGGGAAGAATATCCTCGCTGGGATGGCGGTTCGATTCGGGGCGAATCAAATACCCCGCGCATTTGGCGGGAGATTGGCCGTATTCAGAGCTATATTCGCAGACGCACGACTTTACGCCCGATTTGGCTCTTCTTACGCATGATGACGCGATTGATACAATTTCAATGTCCAAATATGTTGTCAAAACGAAAGGAGGCCAATTTAGGCGGGAAAGGGGATTACCTACATTGAGGGAAAGAATAATTAAAAATGAACCTCTTGTTAAAGGTCTTCCATTATTATCTGGAGTTCCTTCCCAGTTAATTACAAATGAAATGACTAATATTTTGTCCCACCAAGCTCGAAATAAGCTAAAATCCCATTCATCGGTAAAATTCAGGAAAATTGAACGGCAAAGAGGTTCTCGATCCGCAAAGAGACCAAAAATACAAGATAAATAATTTTTTTCCCGTAGGGGACTTGACAAAGTCCCGTAATATGATATAATAGAGAATGGAAAGATAATTATATGAATATAACTGATTTGTTGATTCCCATAAGTATAGTAGTGGCCGGTCTTGTTATACTTGTAGTATATACTCTTACTATTAGTATTCGAGATTTGTGCAAAGCCAACAAGAAGATGTGTGAATATCAGGTACAGATAAATGAGAAGCTATTGATTTTACTGGGTGCGCGGAATGGGGGGGATAAAACAGTCCATGCGCTGGCATCTTCAATACTTCGCCGTCATCCACAGAAGAAGATAGAGGGTGCAACGGGTCAGAGTAAGGAGAAGAATAAACTAAGGCCGGGATTCACAATGGGGGTCCAGCCGTAAGACTTGGAAGTATAATATAATGTCGTACCAGTTTGTTTTACCGAAGGATAAGGTGCAGGCGGCAAATACTGTGCACTCGCTTGTGACCCAAGGTCGTGGAAAGCGCAATCCGGTAAGTATAAGGTGGTGGATTGCCAGTGCATATCTTCAGGGGTATCGTGATTTTTCTCGGCTTGACTATACAGGGGGTACGGTATCTCTCACATATATGGACGAATCGGGTTTATTGAAGTTTAAGTTTGAGGAGATTGTCTCGAAATATGTAACCCAGCTTGGTCGTTTATTGGCGTTGGATTTATCTCCGACTGTCGAGCGGATGGGAATTAGTCTGGATGGGATGCGAAAGGCTTCGGTTGCTCAAGTTGTTCTGGATTCGGCGTTCCCCCAAGATAAGGTTAAAAAATTGGCTCTATTATTGCATCCGATTATTCTGATGTATGGGACGGCGGGATTGGCTTTATGGGTGGATTCTCCCGATTCAATGGGAATAGAGGTAATTCCCCCTTGGGAGATTTTACCAATTCCCATAGATGTCTCCGGCCCGCACGATGTGAGAGGTATTATTCGCGCTCGATACGTTCCTGTTGATTGGATAAAAGGACTAATGATAACACCGGGCGAGAAATCAAAGGAATACAAGAACATAGATCATGTTTCGATGCCAACTGGTAACATGCCGATAGATGCCGATGCGATAGGCGAGGGTTTAATGTCAATGACTTCTGGGGGGGGTGGCTTCTTTGTTAAGGCGACCACCGATGATGAACGAACTATGGCCGGACGAGCGGGGAAGAAGAAAGATGAGACGCATCAGGATTTGACGCAGCTAATAGAGATATGGACTGAGACATCGGATGGCTATTTAGCCGAATATGCTGTTTATGCAGGAATGACGAAGTATGTGGAGTTGTATCGTCATAACCATTCGGAATCTAAGTATCACATGCCTATTCGTATTGCCCGCGATGTGATTACAAGTGGATTCTGGGGACGAAGCTATGTTGACCAGCTTATTTCCTTGAATAGGGAAGTAGAGATTGCGATGTCGAGTATGTTTCAGGCTGTTTCAGATTTCGATATTTATGGGTTCCAACTATGGCCGACTTCCCTCGGAGTTCCACCAGAAGCGGAGCGAGGACAAGATGGTCTTAAACGTATCCGGTATGAACCGGATTATACTGTCCCGGACACAAAACCAGAAAACATATTTCCTACTAAGATGACTGCGCCCCATGTAGATATTGTTCGCGTAGGACTTGAAATGATGGATAGAATAGCAAATCAACCTACTGAAATGATGTCAGGCAGCGCACCGGGAAGGGTTGATTCTTCTAAGGGATTGGGTTTCTTGTATGAAATGTCAACTATTCCCTTATCCTCGACCGCTAAAAATATAGCAGATGCAGTATCTGGAGTATATAGAGCAATGCTGGGGATAATCAGGGATCAATGGACAGATCGGAAAGTCGTGAGTTTGACGAATTTGGATGATTCACTGGCTGGAGTTATCCTGGATGCCGAAGCCGGAACAATGAGTTTATCTCATAATTCTATCCCACACCCGGACGAAGTTTCTCTCACCATTGCGAGTGAGGTTCCAGTATCGAAGGAACAACAAAAGTACGAACTAAAGGAAGCCCTAAGAGAAGGGCGAATTACGTTGGAGGAATTTAGTTTCAATGTTCGTAAGCAAGGTCTGGATTTGCCGGTGGGTATGGAGATAGAGTGGCAAAATTATCGTCGAGCGATGCTTAATAATATATTGCTATTTGGGGATGGAGAGACTCCTGGACAAGCTATCGGTTCTCCAAGTGATTTGCATAGGGTTCATCTGAAAGTGTTGGATTGCTTTATGGCTCGACCAGAGTTTTATGCTGCCTCCGCAGGTGTAAGAGAAGCGTTCATTAAAGAAAGGGGGGAGCGCTTGGCATTGTTGGGGAATTATCTGGATCAACTGGAATATCCAGAAGATATAGCCAAAATGGAATCAGAACAATATGGTTCTGCGGAGGGTGTTTCTGATATTTTTTAATTGTGTAAAGATTTGTTGACACTGTGTTAGAAAGGAAAGTATGAAAATGTCCGATAAAAATTCAAATGATTCCAATATGAATGATCCGAATCCAGGCGATTCTGAAAGTGCTGCTAAGGAAGGTGGAGGCGGGGGAACATCAGGGGAAGTCTTATCGAATAAGACAAAAGATGAAGTTTACGAATTGACTGTCGATGGAGAGAAAAGAAGTGTTACATTGAAAGAGGCTTTGGCTTTGGCCCAAAAAAGCGCTGGGGCGGATAAACGATTCCAAGAGGCGGCTGAATTGAAAAAGACGGCGGATCAAGGACTCCGAATTCAGTCATTACTCGAATCCGTAAAGGAAAACCCGACCGACAGCGATGTTAGGGAGTTGGCTGTATTGCTTGGGGAGGACCCCGATGTATTCCAGCAATGGATGAATGAGTCGGGGGATGAGTATGGGAAATCTGGATCGACATCGAAAAAAACGAGCGGGGGAAAAATATCGAAGGATGATTTAGCTATTGGATTGAAGGAATTGGGTCTTGATCCAATCCAAGTAAAGAGTATTGTGAATTTCTCACACCAGCGGCATATAGAAGACGCAAGAAAAGAAATTAGAAAAATATCGGACGAGGCTATTGACAAAGATGAATTTTTTGGTAAAATAGGAATAGGTGAGAACGGGAAAGACCGTCTCGCTATTGTAAAAGATATAGTAAACGAGGATGTTCTAAGGAAGATTCAGGATGGATTACCGTTTGGGGCTGATATGATAGCTGCCAGTATCCAAAAGACACGGGCTATCGTGAGTAAATTCGGTATCCCAAATAAGTCGGTCCAGTATCCCGTTGTGATGGGACTGGGGCCAGGCCAAGGTTTACCAGCCGAAGTCCAATCGGAGGAACCGATTAAACGAGTAAGTGCCGCTGAGGACGGAGATGAAAAAAATGTTGTGGCAAGATACATGCAAAAAGCATTACGGATGATGCGAAAAAGCGGCTAATTCGGAAGATCGGAAAATCCTTGAAGCTATAAGTATTGGTGGGTGGAAGGTGTTCGACCCACATTGTATTGAAGAACAGTAATGCTTTAGTTGAAGGGATACTTTGATGGCAGATCAAGCAGTAAGTTTGTTAGATGATTTGGTACGCGAGGAGCTACCCCGGATGCTGGTTGAAATAGAACCAGAAATCGCTCCTATGATGGATAAAATTATACGTACTTCTTTTGGGGTAAAAAGTCAAGAAGGCTTAGGGAAGGGCTATCAAGTTATACACATATACGAAACTGGCACGGCCGGTTTGTTCGAGTCGGGCGATCCACTTGGACCTGCCATGACCAGTATTTCCGGCAATCAAGCGCAGTTGCTCGCGGAAGGCTCAGCCGCAGATGGTTTGGCTATTTTTCCGTCTGCGACTGAAGTGCCCCATTCTGGAGAAATTAAGCGTGTTTTAACTCTCCATAAGGTCGTGGGAAATTATAGTATTCCCGCCGCGTGGAAGCAGTTGGATATGCTAAATGCGATGCAGTTAAAGAAGGTGGCACGGGATTTGAAGGCTGTTGCAAAACAAAAAGCTCTGTACGTTGCTACAAGTTTGATGTCCTATTCTGTTACAAACTCGTCAAACTTTACCAATCAGGTTTTAGGCAGAATTTCAGCCATAGAGAAAAATCAAGATGGTTGGACCGATTATATCGATATTACTATCGATGAGGAATATGGCCGTATCGCTAATTTCCGTCCGGGCCAAAGGCTTGACCTCGTGGCAGATAGTGATGGAGTTTTGCAGTGTGGTGCGGTTGCCGGGTCTGATATTCGTAATATGGAATACGGCACAAGCAATTACGTCCACCTAATTGTCGTGGATGTGGATTATCTGGGGAAGAGGATCACATTGCGTCCTGTTGATTCCGTAGATGGTGGGCTGCCTAATTATGGAGCGTCTCAATCTGGTGATGTATTTGCGACCGCGGCAGCAGAGAATGATTGGATAGTTTACGCTAAGACGACCCGTTATACTACGGCATCGCGTCCACAGCATAGCTGGGGTTTTAATGATTGGATGAAGGCTGAGGGTACGATTCTTGGTGGAGCTAATGAGGCATCGGGACTGGATTTGGACAATTATCGATTGTTCAAGAGCCAAGTGAAAGCTGTCAATGGTCCGTTGACTGACGATGTTATCAATGGTTACATTGCTGGCTATCTGGATGCTTATCCAGGTGAAACCCTCGATACGATTATTACGACACAGGGTGTGCAGCAAAAATGGTTGCAACAGCCCGGTCTCTACAATAATCGGCAGAATTACGAGCGGACTGGAAAGGCATTGAGGTTCAGGGGCGGATGGAGCGAGATTTCGTATGAATTTGGCGGTAGGGTTTTTGATTGGATTATGAGTCCCATGTGCTTGAGCAAGCGGCTGTACGCAATGAAGTTCGGTGGGGACAATATCAAGCGGTATGGTCCTCCACGTATTGGTGGTGTTAATGCCACTATGGGACCGGAGCTTGAGTTCTTGGCTACGACTACTGGAAATCCCGGCGTATTCATGGTTTCTTATAGTGACGGGGGAGCGCCGCAGGATTTGCTCGAAGCGCCTTTCTGGTATTACGAGTTAATCTGCCCTGTGGACCCTCGTGGAGTTCTTTTGACTGGTCTGAATGAGGCAACCATGCTATAACGGATAGACAATTTTCGCCCTTCGCTTTTTGCCTGCGGAGGGGTTGGCTCATTGACATATTGTTGTTGATTCATAGGCGGGAGTGGGTGTCATTTTCTTTCCTTCCTACTCTCTGGTTTTGACAATGGATTGTGGCGCTCACTTCCGCTCCTTTTTGTAAAAACAGTAGTTTAGATATAGTTTAGGAGTAATGCAATGGCTGCAACAAATCCACTAAGGGTAAATGATTTAATCCGCAAACTTGGTTGGACGTTTATGCCCTATGCGTCCGCACTTGGGGATAAACTCGTCGAGGCCCAAGTTTTGTTTGTAGATAGAAACCACGCAAACGCATTGGATGCGGATGATGAAGAGCATGGAACGAGCTTTACAAAACCCCTGGCTACGGTCGATTATGCAATCGGTCTGTGTACTGCTGATGAGCGTTCGGTAATTCTCGTGGCTCCGGGGCATTATGAGGATTTTGACGATACTACTACAGGATTCGATGCCGATGTGGCCGGTATAGCTATCATCGGACTGGGATCAGGTAGTTTGCGTCCGAGATTCGATTTTAATGATGCAACGTCAAGTTGTATAATTGGGGCGAATGATGTTACACTCAAGAATTTTGTATTTCGTCCAAGTGTGGCGACAGTTGCAATCGGTCTTGATTTTGAGGCGAGTAAGACCGGCTGTACTTTGGAGGATATTGAGTTCGCAATGGGCGAGGAGGGGGATGAAACAGATGAATTTGTTAAGGCAATTCATCTAACATCCGGCAACCACGATACGACATTTCGTAACGTGAAGATTCTGGCTCATGCTTCTTGTGACGGGGCTACACACGGCATACATATTGACGCCGCCTCGGACAGACTGACGTTCGATAACGTAGTTATTGATGGGCCATATACCAATGGCATTTCCGAAGATGCAGCGGGCTTGAACCATGTCGTTGTGAACTGTTCTGTCGATGCCGCTACGACCAACTATGGATTTGACGGTTCTTCAACATATGCCAAATATGCAGGTAATATAGATGCCGGCGTATCCGAAGATGAGGCGGACCCGTTGACAGATGTGGCCGCCGGTACGGGCGCATATCCTACGGG
>Ga0180008_1001178_pt1 | contig 17335 bp, 21 predicted proteins | sample MM_PW_MetaG_FD_121121 | JGI IMG/M metagenome (GOLD analysis project Ga0180008, IMG submission 121121) | Groundwater microbial communities from the Aspo Hard Rock Laboratory (HRL) deep subsurface site, Sweden - MM_PW_MetaG | ecosystem: Environmental > Aquatic > Deep subsurface > Groundwater...
ATCGAAAATATTTACAATGACATTGAATTGTTCTAACGATCCACCAGGGTCCGGCCATTCAAGGCGTCCATAAATTCCATGTTGATTAATCTCATGGCAATCATAAAATAAATCCAACCATAGCCAAGCGGGCTGTCCGATAAGCAGAGCATCTATGCTTCTGTCTCGGCCTGCCCTACCGTAGAACCGGACAGCCCGCCTGAGTTTTTTACAGAGGCTTGATCTAATGTGCTTATGCTGGCAATTTTACTGATAATCGCAAGTACGAGTGGCAAGAAAATCGGTTCCTCGGCCAAATCATCAAACGTAATCGGATTTGCATTGATGGTAATACCGCTTATGTTTCTCACCGAGTCAGGCAATAGATCAGCAGCCAGGCCCTGCAATTCAAATCCGACATCTGCGAGTTTTCCGGCCTCTTCATCTGTCATATTATCTTTGATGTCAGGGGTTCTCTTTGATAAATAGGGAAGTACGACCATCATGGATTTACGCCTGAATGGCCGTACTTCCATTGTGATTTTCTCGCCCTGAAATTTCGTTTCAAATTTTTGCCAGCCGATAATCAGATCTAAAGACATGTGGCCTCCTAATATGTCGCTAATGTATTGGTTAGGGTGAATTTTACTGCCGTGGCAGATCCCACGCAATACTTTGCTTTCCCGGTAAATGCCGCCTCGATCTGCCCGGGACCCGCAATATTCGGCGGGAATGCCGTATAGATCACTTCCGGCATATCAATCAAAATTGCTGTATTGTAGCCAGATGAACACGCCTGCCCAGCCACGTTGACAACGAATGCCTGTTTTGTCTGGGCGCGGTAAAGATCGAATTCCGTATCATCGATGAACAGCATAGTCCCGGCTATTTCGACTGTCCGGTATCCATCACGCTTGATCCTGTTGGCATATTTCGTACCGTTAAGAGTGCCTTTAGCGGCAAGATTATTTGTCAGCGTGATTGTCATGGTGCTTGCTTCATCAACTGCGACGCCGCCGATCTGAATACTTGCCTGATCCCAAGTCCATTCGGAACCGGTCAAATAGGTAGGCGCTGTCTTGACTACTTTTCCAGCATTCCCACCGATGATTCCGGCTGTCGCTTTCACGATGGCGCCATGCGCAATTTCGAGGGTTAATGTATTGAGCAGGCAATCATAATACTGATGAGCACTCCCAGCATCCCTGTAAATCTCCAGCGTCATGGGAGGCACTGCCGCCATTGCATCAAAATCTACCGGAGCAGGCATAAACTCATGAGTATAATGCGATGCCACTGCTGTTGGCACATAAGATGTTATGTGACACCAGGCCTTTACGAGTTTGCCGAGCAATATCGGATGAGCCTCAATCACGATATCCCCGGCGATTTCTTTAAACCCTACAAAATTATTGCCTTCATCCAACCGGCTTCTCATGCCCTCAGAAACAAGCTCCGGGACTGTCTCGACTAAACTTTCGCTGATCAGCGGAAAATAATGATAACTCGTCACCATCGCCGTTCCATAGGAACTTTGAAACCCAATACCTAAATGACCTTGCATGCCGTATGCCATTATTTGTCACCCCCTCTCTTCTCAAGAGAAATTTTTTCTTTTTGTTTCGGTTTCCGGGCCAGACCCTGATTGATAAGGGCCTCACCCAATTCTTTTTCAATGTCCCTGATCAATCCGGTGACCATGAGGCCGACTTTTGGGACCTCTCTTTCTTCTCCTATCCATTCAATTTTCATGCTCTTACCTCTGTTTTTATTGTGATAATTGCGGCGTGGAAATAAATCTGCGCCTCTTCATCCTCGTTAAATTCGTACTTTATATCATAACCCATTGTCATGTTTACTGTATTTCCAAGTTTTTTATTGGCTGTGAGTACATCCATAATTTCTTTTTCCGCATCTTGTAAACGATCCTCGGCATCATCCCCACTTAGAAAACTGGCCGCCTGGATTTCCACAATAACGGATGGATGCGCGAGCCAAGGCTGGGAGCCAGTAGTATGCGCATCATAATCCAAGCCCCCCCTATAAATACCTATCCAGCCCTTGCCCCGGGCCGCCGTATTCGCATCCTGATTGCGTTTCGGATTGCGTTGTATGACGTAATCCGACAGGTTGTCATTCAGGATAGTTTCGACAGCCTGTGTTATGTCCGTCATATTGATCATTTCAAAACGCCTTTTATCCAGGTCTGATAGAGTTTGCTGATATCAGGCTCTATCTGTTTTTGGCTCGGCAGGATTCGGCGCGGTGGTATAAACATTGCCTGTCCGTAATGATGCTTATAGGCATAATCAACGCCCGACTGAATCTTTCCAACCCATGCATCCCAGTAATGCTTCCACCGGCTTCGCATGGTTCCGGTATCCTGCAAGATCATTATTTTTCGTTCTTTTCTGGGTCCCCTGCGCCTCATAGCAATAGTTGCTTCAGATAACGGTTGCCATCCCTTACCTGGATGGGCAAGCTTGCCTTCAGTCTGAAAGTTTTTCATGATCCATCTATCAACCAAACCGACAGCCTGCGCATTGATTTTGCGCCTGTTTTCAAGGTCTCTGGCCTTCCTTGCAAGATGACTCTGCAACACGTTCATGCCGATAATTTGAAATGCAGCAAGGGATTTCAACTTCTTTCGTCCTCCAAATCCTGTATTTGTTCTGAGCTAATTCTGGTATAAGGGCTATCGGCCCCCAGAACAGTATGGATCGGATGATAATCCATGAGGTTCGACCAGATTTGCGTTGTCTGCTCGGATGGCGCAATGATAGTATCAGACCCGGTGAAAAGATATTCTTTCCCTTCCTTGATAGCTTCGATCCGTCCGATAACCACATCATGTATTTGTTTGGCGTCTTTGGGTACCCTGGTTTTGAGCGCATTGTAATACGCAAGATCAATGGCAAGGTCTTTCACGGTGGGATGAGAAGCTGCAAATGGTACAGAGAAATGAGAAGCCATGCGGCCATTTAATTCCATTTCGGCATAATAGATCAGATCGCTATTGACCTCAACTTCCGTTTTGGCCCATGTTTTGATCATGGGATATCGGATAATTACTTCCTCATAATCTGTATAAGACATTTCTCAAATACCTCTATGTTGTATCAAGGCTTTCGGTGACATGAACCTCTGCTTTGTCTGCCGGTTTTGCCGGTAAGGTGAATTTGCCGCCCGATTCTGGATTGATTTCAAACTCGATGTAATATTTCCCGACACTATTTGTATCGCCAGTTTGCCAGGCGTATTGAAATTTTCCGTTTGTGGCATCGCTTATCGTGATTCCGGTAGTTTGCCGATTGATTTTAAGCGCCCCGGTACGCGCGTTTTTCATTGTGCAACAAATTGTGGCCCCGGTGATAGCCACAACGTCACCATCTGCATCTTTGATTTGAGCGTAATAGTAAGGCTGTAAATCATTTTTTTTAATATAAAAAGCATCAATGGTCATGGTAGAAATACCTTTCTTTTAGTATCTTTTATAAATATTCGCCTGTATGCTTCTATAAATATAGGAGTGCCATAGTCAGGCCAGAAATCTTCCGGCCAGAAACCACCTTGCCAGAATTGTGAAGGCCAGAAACCAGGTTGTAATAGTGCCATTAGCTACCATCCAGAGTATTGATTGCGGTTCGATTTCCGTATGAATCCACGGTTACACTCAGTCTATTTTTCGTGTCTCCAACATCCCTGAAAAGTAAGGTTGCGCTTCCACCTCCGCTCGTGATGCCAGTAAGCACAGCCATGTCGATGCGCTGTTTTCTCAGGAGTGAATATCCGCTTTCCACTTCAGTTGCAAATATCTCGGTAGTCAGGCTGCTCACATGCACTGCAAGGCTGCTCACTCGGATATCTGCCAAACCAATTGCGCTCATTGCCGTTGAAGATGTAGGCAAAGTATCTATCCATGCTTTCAGAGCTGCACTTGTCGGTAACGTAATGATATTCGCATTGAGTGTTAGAGAACTGGGTAAGGTCGCCACAAGTCCCGCCAAAGTCGATGAACTTGGCAGCGATCCGCTTGCTGGCAGTGTGCTTATCTGTGCATTAAGCGTTTCAGAAGTTGGAAGCGTTATAATATGAGCATTTAATGTTAGACTCGTGGGGAGTGTCGCTACCAGTCCGGCCAGTGTACTTGAACTGGGTAAGCTCCCAGATAATGGCAATGTGGCGATATGCTCCTGTAGCACTGAGCTTGTCGGTAGAGTAATTATGTGTGCGTTCAGCGTCAAGGAATTCGGCAATGTAGCCATGAGCCCCGCGAGCGTCTCGCTGCTTGGTAAAGTATTGATCTGGGCTTCCAAGGTCTCAGAGGTCGGCAATGTTGCAAAATGAGCCTGTATTGTCTCAGAATTAGTCAAATTCGCCACATGTGAAGAAAGTGGCAATGTAACAATATGCGCATTGAGCGTTTGACTCGTAGGGAGAGTGACAATATGTGCGTTAAGGGCCTGAGAACTTGGAAGTGTATCTATCCATGCCTTAACCGTAAGGCTATTTGGTAAATCAGCAACCATACCGCTCAAAGGTAAGGTAATAATATGAGCATTTAAAGTCTGAGAAGTTGGCAATGTGATTATGTGTGCATTTAAGGTTGTAGATGTGGGTAAAGTAATGACATGTGCATTGAGCGTTTCTGAATTTGGCAACATGCTAACAGCACTTGCAAGCGCCCACGGATAGTCATTATATTTGCTGTGCCAATATGCAGAAGTAACTACATTTACAGTCTCAAAATAGGGCAGGCATAGGCTATCATCTTGAATCACAATGGAAAGATCTCCATAGGTATCCATTTGACTATTTGTGAGCGTGAGATCATACCAGCCATCCATTGACGTAATAGCCGCCCAGCTATTAGCTGAGATACTTACCGGAGTTACATTTCCGTATTTTCTGATAACTTTTTCATCTGCTCCAGAGAGCGTAACATTGGTCACTGGCGTTATTCCATCTGAATTGCTCAGAAAAGGCCCTACCGGAAATGTGGCGATAAATTTTCCGATTAGTTCTTCCATCTTACCTCCTCAATCGCTTTCGATAATTCATGATCATCGGTATTAAAGAACCAGGAATAAATACATAGGCGCCTATTTCCCATCCGTCCCCGTGATCGTCCTGATCGAGAGTTGTAACAGCATCAGGCCATACTGAAATAGGCGATAATCCATCATCATAAGTCGCCCCTAAATCAGCACCAACGTCTATAGCTGGGCTTCCCTTTTGTAGCGTAAAGTCATCTCCAGCAGCGTTGGTGAAAAGGGGATCGCCAGAACCTCCACTTTGGTCATAAGCATTAGCTTCATACGCTTGCCATTCTGCAAATGTTTTAAAAACGGCATCCTTATTGACATAAATAGAACGGCCAAGGGAATGAACACCATAGTAATTATTATCTGCTGTAAGTGTCTGTCCTACCATCAAATAAGAAACTTGAAAACCGGAAGCCGCAGGCGTCTCTCCGTTATAAAAAATTATATTATTTTTCAGAATATGTGTGTCATCGTTAAAAAGATATATACCGATTAGATCATTATCATAGGCGACAGAGTTATATATAATTGCGTTAGAATTATTACCAACTTCCCAGCCTTCATTGTTCCCGTATGATATACAACTCTGATATGTTGCTGTAGAGCCAACAGTTGCTTTCGCACTAAATCCCGCTGATACATTATCGTAAGCTCTGCAATATTGATATGTAGCTGTCAATCCCCCGATACCACACTGGATATCAAATCCATCTTGGGTATTATCATGAGCTATACAAGCTGTAACCACGACATTTGTGCCGTGGTTCATATTCATTCCATCAAACCCATTGAGGTTAGTATTAACTCTTTCTAACAACAGATTATTAATTCTGCATGAAATTACTAAGCCATATCCTGTATTCCCTGTTGTCTCAACATCTTGTATTGTCCAATCTGTAAGTGCCGCTACTTCCGTATCTATCTCTATCCCAGCGTTAGTACAACTGTAGACATATAGATTTTGAAGAGTAATATAGTTGATAGTAGACGTATCAACCCCAGATCCAGCCCCATTAGTAATCCGCATATTTTGAATCGTTATATATTCATTGTCTCCCGTGACATTACCATGCATATAATTACGATGATAAATCCTGCTAATTATAGGATCTACGCCTTCACCATATGCACCATAAATTACGTGGTGACCAGATGTGCCCGTGCCATATAAGTATAATGTTTCAGCCCATGTTTCTCCACACTTGAGCAGTATCTGATCATCAGAAGTAAACTCAGTAGCCTGAGCAAATGTTGCCACTTTAGCTAATGTCTCCCAGGCCAATTCTTCTGTTAGCCCCGTGTCAGCATCATTTCCAGTTGTTTTATCCACATAATAGACTGTTGCAAACGCCTGAGACCCTACCAGCAGCATCAAGACTATGATTATAAATCCAAAAAGTTTCTTTTTCATAGTTGCCATTTCCTATTTCCTATTTTCTTATCACTCTATCCTCGGACGAACCGCACATAGTACTTATTCGGCTGTTTAGTGCCATAGGCCATGTTCCCAATGCCGAAGTGCCCGTAGAATGCGAAGGTGTTAGAACTCAAAAGCGTAGACGCCGTCCAGTGATAGTTTGCGGGCGTTGACGGAAACACAGTGGTATCTATGCACGGGTTGCAATTACCCAGATTGACAATGCTGGGCAGTTCCAAATAATTCGGGATTCGCCAGTCCGTGTATCCACCCAGGCTGTTTGCGTTGGCCTGGGCCAGGGCATCCCAGATCAAATCAGCCACCGTGGCAAAAGACACCGAGGCCCCTGCTGCCTCATCTGCCAACGCCTCAGCGGTTGTGATGTTGTTGGCATCAATAGCGGCGACCGTATATGTGCCGTCATTGCTCACAGAACCGGACACAGTGAACTTCCTACCTACACACAACGCCCCTGTATCGAATTGTCCTGCAACTGAATTAATTATCTTGGTGGCCAGGTCAAAACTAATGTCCGTCTTACTCGCCAGTGTCCATTGCTCCCAGAACAATTTTCCATCCGCAGCCGGGCCAATATCGGCGGCTGGCACATATCTTGCCCACATAAGCCCTGTGCGCAAATCCTTGACGCAGTTATTGCTCAGGGCATGGGTCTTACCGTTAATTACGATATTGCTCGTCCCGCTATATTGCCCGGTAGTCAGGACAGTATAGCTTTTTGCAATACCCAGCTCCAGATCCCCATCGTCTCCGGTGGCGTACGAAACTGTCTGGCCTGTTTTGAGAAGTTTACATGGATCAGGACGCTCTGTTATAATGTTTTGTGCCATTTTTTCTACCTCTTAATTCCAGTATGTAAACGTAACGCCTTCGCCATTCTGTTCAGAATCAATATAGACCTTGCTGAGATTATCGATTTCCAGAGAATACGTCTCTTTTTTCTCCAGAGCTATGCCTTCCCGTGTGGCCGCCGCTGCTATTACGCCTGAACCGCCCACACAAATCACACCGACGTTATCCAATTCGGCCTGGATATCGACTTTCTGACATTGTGTGTCTGAGGCTAAAGCTACTGCCGTGCCAGCCGCAGCAACCACTTTTCGTCCTTCTCCTACAACGGAAATGTCATGGAATATCCTTGGCATTTTATCTCTATCTGCCATTTTATTTATCTCCTTCCTTAAAAATATTTTTCTGCATAAATATTTGTCTTTGTCTCAATAAGTTTTTGGGTTAAAAGCTGAATATCCTCTTTGCTTTCAAAAACTCCATCAAAGATATTCTCTGCCACCTTGCCCTGGAATTCCAGCATCGACATGATATTCGCATTGATTTGAGAACGTTTATTTTCATCTATAGTGGGCGATAAGTTGGAGGCGAAATCCAAATATGAGAACCTTATCCCCGTCCCGTTATTGAGCAGTTTCACCGCCTCGCTGTAATATGTCATGCCATCGATACACATACGGAGTTCATTCTCATTGAGCAGTTTACGCCACAAAGTTATGGCCTCGCGCGCGTATCCCCTGAGTGTATCTGTGAACTGTCCGCCGTTAGTTTCAAGGCTGTATTTTACTTGATGGATCATGTCCCGCATGTATAGGAAATTACCGAGTCTCCGATCAGGATATTTTATCCGGTCTTTTTGCATCAAAGGCCAATTGCGCTGAAACCGTTCCCGCCTGATTGCCTCGGTTGCATATCCGGTGTGCATAATAGCTACGTCATTGAGCACGCAAACCTTATCGATCCCTTTGTTAAATTCCATTTCAGGATGTTCATGCACCATACCAAAAAACTTGATGCCTTTATGATTTCTGAAAACACGGCACGGAAGATCAGTTTTGAAAAGGGCTGCGGGCTCCGTAGCGTAATGATGTTGACGGATCGAATATCCATTATAGCAATTTTGCCGCAAATGCTGTGGCAATTTTGCCGCATCCTGCAGGGTCTCATCCGAATCAATCCAGAGTATCCAATCCATAGTCGCTTTTTCTATGGTCTTATTTCTGGCTTCATCGAATCCCTGTTCAAGAGGGCTTTTAATTGTAAATGTCTGTGCTCCGAATTTCCTTGCTACCCGTTCTGTCTCGTCAGCAGTCTTTTCATCAATGCCGATAATGATTTCATCAGCAATCGATTGCACAGTCTGCAAGGTTTTTCCAAGAGTGTATTCCGAGTCCTTTGCGATCATGCAAACCGAAAGTGTTTCGAGGGGGGCTTGCATTCTGAGCTTGCGCGGATAATTGATCCTGCCAGTCGGCAATCCTGATGTCTGGCAGGTAATCAACCAATGGCCGCAAAAGCCCTTCGCTGTATAGCCTGCCGGAATTGCAAGCACCTTATAATTCCGCTGGTTTCCCCATAGCTCAAAAAGATCCTGCCGTTCGAAATGATGAATATGAGCCCTCCATCCGATATTTTCTTTTTCTTCATAGCCTATGGCCTCCCACGGTCCCAGCGGGACTGTGATCACCATAGTTCCATCGGGCTCAAGATGTTCCAGGAGTATATCGGATATTTCCTGGACATTCGGCACATGCTCGAATATCTCTGAAGCAAGGATTACATCAAATTTTCCAAGCTCGTTATGGGTTTCCTCAAGATTAGCACAAATGAATTTCACCCTGTCCTGTTCGTTAACCTGCTTTGCCCAGGCCAGAGCCACATCAATATTTGATTGCATGAAATCAAGGCCAGTGAATTTCACGCCGGGCATTCTGGCTGCCAGATTCATGGTATAGTGCCCATGGGCGCATCCAAAGTCCAATACTGATTTCGGTTTTAATTCGCTTATAGTTCGCAGAACATGCTGGAAGCGGCCTTCCATGCCTTTGTCTTCCGGGCCATAGATAACCCCTTTTTTCTTCTCATGGATGTAATACCGGGTGTAATGATCGGAGTAATCGCCGGAAAAGTAGAAATAATAGTTTTCCTTCAGGTCCGGCAAGGTTTCCTCTGCCCCATCCATGACAGCGGTTACAATATCGCTCTGTTGTTCAAAGTGCTTATGAAGTCGATAGCGATTTGAGCTTTTTTTTCTGAGTATGTCCTCAAATGTCGTTTCCCATTGCTCTGCAATATCCGGCCATGCCTGTCGCTTTGCCTTTGCTTTCTTGTGCAGGCCATGCCATTTGTGGAGGGCAGTCCTGACAGTTTTTGCAAAGAGCTTTTTATTGACTTGCCCATTATCCAGGTCCAGTAGGATCGCGCCCGCATTTTTCATGGTTTCGGGTAATGCCGCGGTCTTAAATGCGATAAAAGGCGTCCCGCAGGCATTCGCTTCCAGGGCCACCATGCAAGATGTATCTTCAAACGTGGTGGGATAGACATAGAGCATGCAGCGCGACATGAGCTCCGCAAGCTGACGTTTCCCGAGGGCGCCTACATTGCTGACATTTTTTCGTTTATCGCAACATTGCCATAGGTATTCATAGTATTGCCGCATCTGTGGCACTGTATTGTCATAGCCGCATACGTACAAATGGCAATTTGGAAGCATGTCCATAATCCCGTCTTTTCCAACCAGGTTATCAAGGCCCCGCTCAGGGCGTGACGCATAGATCAAAGAATTGGGCTCACGCTCAAATTGCTCAAGACCTTCATACTCTTCATAGGCTATTCCGTTTTTTGTGGCCGTGATAAAGTTTTCTGGGATTCCATAAACAGCCGAGATCTGTTGCTTATGGAATTCCGAAACCGTAAAAACACGGTCCAGATTGATGAGTTGCGATTGAACTTGCAGCGATTGTCGATGCAAAGCCAGATCATGCAACCACCAGATATTGAGCTTGCTATTAAAGATTTTAAGGAATGCGTTATGATGCCGTTGCACGATCACTGCATCATAGGGCGCCTGCATAACGTAGTGAAATCTGTCACCAAGCGGCGCGGCATCTGACGGCCTGCCCAAAAATTCATAAGTGACCCCATCCCATTTGCCGGTTTTCTCGCTATTCGTGAAAACAACGAGGTTATGACCGCGCTTCACAAGTTCACGCGCCATGTAATAAGCCGCGCTCTCCGATCCTCCGAGGCTTTTACCATTTGGGATAGTCTCGCCATCAAACGGCATCCCTGGTATTGCCATTGCAATATGCATAAATAGTACCTCCTGTTTATTTTAGTTTGTTTTCAATCAATTCGATTAAGCTTTCTTTATTTATATATTTTTTTGGCAATGTAATTCCTAAATCATCAGCTGTTTGTTTAAGTTGAAGGTATGTAAGGTTTTTAAGATCGATATTAGATTCTTCTTCCTGCTCTTTTGATTTGACAGTGTAGTCACCTGGCAGATTCATCCGTTTTCGATCTTCCTCTGTCGGTTTAATGAGTCCCGCCCGTATGGCATCGTCTCGTAACATTATAACCTCCGTTATTTTTGGGAAGGGGACCGTTGGGGCCCCCTCCCAGTTATAGGTTACACGCTGGTTACATGAGTCATAAGAAAACCGAGGGCCGAAGCCGTAATTATCTCATCCTGGTAATAACCAAGCTCAATTTCCTCACTCTTTGTTTTCGGATCAAACGGATGCCGTTCTGCAATCATATTCGGCAATCCAGGCTTGTTCCATCTGAAGGAATACATGAATGACGGTTCCTCCGTGCTCGGCCTGCTGGGTGCGTAATACCAGAGGACATGATCACCCCAGAGCAAGCTCAGAGACTGGCTTTGTCCCTCCTGTGCGCTATTATAATAGGCCCGTCCAACGTGGAATGATTCAAGTTCAAAGATTTTCTTGAACTGTTCCATGTTTGCATAGCGAACGCCCTGCTCTCCGGGTGCCCCATCGTATCCGTAGATGATCGAAATTACATCCGCATGTTGGCGGAAATTACGCCATGCCACCTCGCCCATAATACAGCGATTTGGCCTATATCCGGTAGAATCCTGCACATTGGTTATTGCCGTCCAGCAGTTCCCGAGCGGATCGCTATAAGCATTTCTATGCTCGATCCAATCAGAGGCGACCGTAGCGTAAGATCCTACGTTGCTCCCGGAGGTGCACAGATTGGCTACCCTCTGCTCCCAGGAGAGCATAAGTTTTGATTTGATAAATTTCGTCCGGCCTTCTCGCATTTCACCTACGAAAACCGGGTCCATGTTTTCCCTGTCCTCAAGGGTCAACGGCATTTTCAGCGCATAGTTATCAGCGAAATACGTATCAGACGACACGCTTCGCTCGATCTTATTCGCCTCGGTGCCCGGAGCCCTCTTGTCATTCTCGATCCTGTACGCATCCGCAGAACTCCAAATAATGAAATTATCGCTCTGCTTCGGCACAGGAACTATCGGAGCGATAACATCGGCAATCATGCCCTGAGGTTGATAATTGATCGCAACGTTAGAAAGATGCTGATCAATGTGTAATTCGTGTCCTGTTGCTCCCATTGTTTTCTACCTCCTGTATCTTATCTGTACCCTATAATGAGCTAACATCCTGATAAAAAGGCGCTGCAAAGTTAAAAAAGCCGGTTCCGATGCTTCCCGATGTTACGGCCAGCTTTGCCCTCCCGACGGTGTAATAACCGGAATCGGCTAATACAAACCAGCCGGATGTCGTAACTCGAAGCCGGTTCCCGGCACCTGCAGCGACTCCAGCGCGATATTTGAATTCACCCATCACGCCAAATTCAATGTGCTCACTGTTTTTAGGTTTGTTAAGAATTATGCCGCTGGCCTCCTGGCCATTATTTGCTATCTTGCCATCATTAAGAGCAATCGCAAAAAATTGATTGGCGTTAAGGTCCTCAGCAGCTTGAATTGTGCTTGTAATCGCAAACTGTCCATGTGTTGCCATAAATTATTACCTCCTATACGGAGAGATAGCCAAAGGTACCGCCCATAAACAGGGCCTGGCCTACCGCATTGCTCCCGATATTCGCGAGAGCCCTGCCGACCTGGTAATACCCTGAATCACATGGTATGAAATACCCGGAAGTCGTTACGGTAATCGCATTGCCCAGAGAGCAGACTAATGCAGGATCACATCTGACATTCATGATGCCCGCTACTCCGAAATTCTGGGCTGTACCGCTCACAGCCGCGCCTAATGCCACAGCATCTGCCTCTTCACCATTATCAGCCTGCAGCATATCGGCATCTAAGGCCAAAGCGATCCCTGCCAGCATATCTACCTTTGGGGTAAATGACGCGATCAGAATACTGGCTTTATCGGTCCCTCCGGGAAAAGTGAAAAGTCCCGTTCCGTTCGAACCGGATGTTACGGCGGCCTTTGCCTCTCCTAATGTTGGATCGTTTGAATCGGCGGTAATGAACCAGCCGGAAGTAGTCACTGTTAATTTATCGCCCTTTGAAATAGCGGCCCCGGCTTTAAATTTTATCTCGCCGATGTAGCCAAGAGTGATAAATTCTCCACTCTTTGGCTTATTCAGCAGAATTCCACTGGCCTCTTCACCACTATTCGCAAGTTTTCCATCATCAAGGGCGATAGCATGATACTGCAATGAGGATAAATCCTCAGCAGCAGCTATGGTGGTACTCATATATTGATTTTGAGTTGCCATTCTTTAATCACCTCCTCAGTGCTTAATCGTCCCTGTATCGTTTCGCAAGATCAGGATCGGCTTCAAACACGGCCCTGGTAGCGTTTGTGTAATTGATGTCCTTATGCTCGGCCATGTATTTCCTGACTTTTGCAGTAAGTTCCTCGGCCACATTTTTATACGTTTTGGTTTCGTTTGCCGCTTGCTCACGACCTTTTTCGGTTACATCGAAAACCTTGGCATGGGTCTCGATACACTTTTTAAAGGCATCGAATGTGATGGAAAAACCAGCATCATCAGTATAGACATGTTTATCCAGGTCTTTGATCAGGATATCCCTGGCCGCCGGTGTCATTTTACCATCCTTGACCATCTGTTCGCAAAAGGTCTTGATCTCTTCGGATCTGGCCTTTTTCAGATTTTCGGTTTTCTCTTTCTTGAGGGCCTCGGCCTCAGCCTTGTATGTCTTATTCTCAGTCGTGGCTTTCTCAAGATTAGTTTTTGCTTCGTTTAGTTCGTCAGTTAGACGTTTGATTTCTTTCTCGTCCATGATATTTACCTTTCCTTTCTCAATATTTATTTTCCCGCTTTCGTTAACATCAAAAGCATATGTAGCCATTTTTTCAAACGTCCCTGATCCGGGAGTTTGGCTTAAAAATGCTTCAAGGTCTGCAAGATTACTTACCGCGGGAATATCTGTACCCAGCAGACCGACAGCGGAAAGAACTCGTTTGAAAGTCTTACCGCCTTCTTTTAAATTCCAGTAAATTTCTGCGCTAACACGTTTATACCGCCCTGACGCGATAGCTTTATAAAGTATATCAGGCACTTGGGTTACAGTGGCGATCAATTTATCGCCGACTTTTTTTAGGCCCTTGACCCACCCGAGGGCAGGCTGGCCATCTGTTAAATGTGCCTTATTGTCATGTGCCAGCTTAACTGGCGGTTTCACGCTTTCTCTTAGTTCATAGAACGCATGTATCATTTCGTTTAAATCGTCGTCGTTATATTTATCTCCATTCCAAGTCCCCACGCTGAAACATTCAACATCGAATTCATGGGTTTTAGCGTGGGTTCTGTTTTGCGCTTGAGAAGTCCTATCTGCCCATTGACAATTTTTTGGCTCATAATTGCCATTATTGTTTACCCGCTCAATTGTATATCCATCTTGTCGAAAACCCATATCCTTCATAAAATCTTCAAAACTGTCTTTCCAACGCTGACAAACTGAAATACCACGACCCCCATATCTCGCATAATCTTTATCATTGTTATTACTGCATCGGGATTTCATGGAGGTCCAAATGGAATAATCTTGCTCTCTTGTCATACTTGCTATTTTGGTCCAATTCCCTTCGGCATCTTTTACCCAGCCGCCATTTTTGACGGCACCCCATCCGATCTTAGCCGCTTTCTCGTCATCTCCTGGATATTTCCCAAGAGCAGAATTAGCGGCATTGCGCCAGATTTCCTGCGCCTCTTTGGGGAGCGCCTTCACGCCGTCCGGCAAACTTTCTAATGTTGGATATGGCATTTTTCTTATCCTCCGTGCGCGATAAAAAAGCGGCATAGTTGAAGGGTTGGCCCCAACCAGCCGCCTATTTATCGCTTGGCTCTAAGATTCCGGGGTCTTAGAGCGTTTTAATTTTACTCATTAACAGCCTTAATCATCCTCATTCTATCGGGTACTCTCTGATGGCATTTATGGCAAAGCTCATAAGGCTCTAACTTGAATCCCGCAAGGTCGTCATTAATATTTCCGAGTATACCCTTTTTGGCCGCATCAATGCAACAGGTAGTTACGTCACCATCGCTCATGACCATAATCTGGCCTCGATCCAGCCATGGGCAAAGATATTCAACCGGGCTATCGAGCCAGTCTACCTGTCCGGCCCAGTTGTTAGGCCGTGTTACGGGATCGACCGCAAGCTGTCCGTTGATCCTAAGACGCCTGAATATTTCGATCGCATTAGCTATCGGGCGCGGGTCCCCATGGTACGTTAGATCAATTCCCGTTATGCCGGCGTCCTTTAATTCCCTGGCTAAGTCTTCAGTCATCAGCTTTGCGTTAGTATTTAGGTGTAGAATCTGTCTGATTGGCAGTTTATTGCGCGAAAATCGCACCATGGCTGCGAGATTCGGGTTAAGGGTGGGCTCTCCTATACCAAAAAGATTAAGTTCTCTCTGTGTGCCCAATTTGGCGAAATAAGACACCCATTCAATGGCTTTCTCGAAAGTCTCCATGTTCATATTGCCCACTTCCCGGAACTGCTTTTGAAAAGGGGCTGGGCAATACGGGCAAGAATTATTACACAATGAACTGACTTCAATTGAATTAATAGTTGTTATCTTTTGCATATTTTTTAGGTCGAAGGATAGCCAATAAGCATGGCTGTCTATCTTGTAATTTAGTTGGATTTGGTTCATCATCTTCGAGCGCAAGCCATTGTGGTTTACCGGCATAAATTAATTTTGAACCAGCATCATCGAGGATAGAAATAGCCCGCGTTTGATAGACAGGTAAAATAATAACAGACATATTACCGCGTTTACACTCTACAATTGCTTTACGTATCCATGCCATAAGCCCTCCAGTAAAAGGAGGATTTACCCAATTCCGCTTACCCCATTTAACAGAAAGACCGTCAAAATTCTCTGGACGTGGGTGAGGGCATGGGTCAAAATCAAAATTAAATTCATTTTGTAATTTTGCCATCATATCAGGTGGTGTTTTCCAATATCGCTTATTTTCAATGCTGTTTATGGTCGTTACGGGTTGCATCTCTTACAAACCTTTCTCTCACCGGATGAATGACCTTATCGTTAGGTATGGCCATTAGATAGGGACTATTAAGCGTAAAATCGTCAGGAACGATAAAAAGCAGGTCTTTATCCGTAGCATGGGCCTCAAACCTGTCTAACCATTCCTGTTCATTTTTCATATTTATATGTGATGGATCGGTTCCCTGTTGCAGACACAGGGTGTGCGCTTGCATCGTACCCACCCTGAAGCATTCATCAAGAACATCATCTAAAATTGACTCGTCAATATGCTCAAAGAACGCTGAGCTAAAAACAAGGTCGAATTCCTTATCTCCAAAAAATGGCATGTTCTGTGCCGATCCGGGGTGGAGCGTCGGCATACAGCTATGAGAGGTAGCTACCCTGCTTATCTCGATACCATGCACGTCCTTAAACCCCCTGCTCTGCCATGCCCTCATAAATTGACCGATACCAGATCCCAGATCCAATATTTTAGCGGTTAATGGCAGACCAGTATACATCAGGCATAGATCGATTATCCAGCGTTTACATTCTTTGGCCCACTGGGGCTCCGGCGTGTCAATATATTGCATCCTATACCAACCACCACGGTATTCTTTCTCGTACCAGGAGCCGTCTATAAATTGCTGATTATCCATTGTATTTTCTGTTATATCCCTGCATCCGGCCTATCTTAACGCCGTATTGGTCCAGCTCAAAACCGCAGTCATCAAGATAATTGGCTAAGATATCGTTCGCCTTTGCCGTATCTCTATATCCGTATTGGGCAAAAGTATTATCGGTAAAATATTTTCCCTCGTCAAGACAATGTGTCTCAAGATCAAGAAAATGTACCTTCCGTAATATTTTAGCGAGCTTTTTATCGTTAGGACTGAATATCTCATATTCGCTGCCTTCGATATCGACTTTAAGAATATCAATTGAATCAAATAACGATAAAAGATGCTTAAACGATATCGTTTGCACGAAGCCGCTTTGCGGGTGAAAGTCTGCCCTGAAAAACGTCCCATATTGTCCGTGATTACGTTGTTCTGCCGACCAGTATATAGGCCTGAAATTACCCGTCTTATTAGAGACGGCTGCCCACATAGGCGTTATAATGTCCTCGGTTTGGTTTTTGTAGATATTATTTACCAACCACTTGAAATTTTCCCAATACGCTTCGACAGCAAGTATCCGCTTGAATTCCAATTCTATTGCGAAAAACAGGCTGCTACATCCGACATGAGACCCAAGCTCAAGCATTGTATTGTTAGGCCCGTTATATCCTTCCAGATATTTTACGCCCTCATCGAGAATGAACTTATCGCAATCGTCCAGGATCATGATGGTTTCCCGCTTATGGATATTCGGATGTGGGATATCAAGCATTTACAGCCTTTCGGTTGATTCCGTTTTGGAAATCTAACATAATCTCATTCGGTATCTGTTGGTGGCATGTTTTACACAACTCATACGGCCTGATAGGCCGCGCAGTTAAATCATAATGAAAGACATTACCAAACACACCAAGATTGCGGTAATCATAACAGCAGGGCGTGACAGCGCCCTCCTTCAGGACATATCCCCTGCCTTCCATAAGAGG
>Ga0180008_1001179_pt1 | contig 17333 bp, 6 predicted proteins | sample MM_PW_MetaG_FD_121121 | JGI IMG/M metagenome (GOLD analysis project Ga0180008, IMG submission 121121) | Groundwater microbial communities from the Aspo Hard Rock Laboratory (HRL) deep subsurface site, Sweden - MM_PW_MetaG | ecosystem: Environmental > Aquatic > Deep subsurface > Groundwater...
AACCTGCAGTTCACGCACGGCGCCAAGCAAATCATCCCGGCCCCGCACTACCCAGATCACCTCTACATCCGCCGCACTGTCGAGTGCCTGCTGTTCATGCTCATCGGCAATCTCGATCACCGCGAGCACCTTGCGCCCAGCCGGTAGTTCTTCCAGGCGCCGGGCAATGGCCGGGAGGGCGGTTTCGTCACCGACCAGCAGGTAGCTGTCGAAGATATCCGGCACGATCATCGAACCGCGCGGGCCGGCAATGTGCAGGTGCTGGCCGGGCTTGGCCTGTTCGGCCCAGGTAGAGGCGGGGCCATCGCCGTGCAGGACGAAGTCGATATCCAACTCACCGCTGCCCAAGTCAATACGGCGCGGGGTGTAGTCACGCATCGCCGGTTGCGGTCCCTCGCCCTTGACGCTGAAGGTTGGGCTTTCCAGGGCCGCTTGCTCGGCAGCATTCTGCGCGAACAGCAGCTTGATATGGTCGTCGCTGCCCAGGCTGGCAAACCCGGCCAACTGCTCGCCACCCAGGGTGATGCGGCGCATACGCGGGGTGATGTCGACCACGCGCAGCACCTCCAGGCGCCGGCGTTTGATCTCGTGGGTAACACGGTGAATGACGGGCGTACTCATACGTTTTTCCCCTGTACAGGTTGGACGGCCGGGCCATCCACAATGGCTTGGGCGGTACTGTTGAGCAGCGCCGCGACGCGGGTGATTTCCTCCGGGCTCCAGCGCCCGTGGTGCAACTGCAAGGCATGGCGCAGGTTGTGCACCGCCTCGTGGATTTCGGGTGGCCGGTCATGGCCGCGCAGCGAGCGTTTGCTCACATCAATGCGCATGCGTACGCCGTCCAGGGCAATGGCTTGCTCTCTTAAGAACAGACGTCCGGCGTCGGTGATTGTGTAGCGTTTTTTTCCACCGTCGGCATCGCCGGTGATCAATTCGCTTTCTTCAAGAAAGGTCAGGGTGGGGTAGATCACCCCGGGACTGGGGCTGTAGGCACCGTCGAACAGGCCTTCGATCTGGCGGATCAGGTCGTAGCCGTGGCACGGCTGTTCGGCAATCAGCGCGGGTAGCAGCAACTTCAGGTCGCCAGGGGCAAAGACCCGTGGGCCTCGGCCGCCACGTTCGCGGCCGGGGCGTTTTTCGAAGCCATCGCGGCCATCACCGTGTTCTCGGTGGGAATGAGGGTCTCTCATTGTTATGCTCTCTCTCTGTGATTTAGATATAACGTAAGATATATCTTAAGTCCTGAATAGGCTTGCCCGACCAACGGTCGTCAGCAGCAGAACCATGGACGGATTAACAAATAACGTAATGCAACTTTAGGTATTTCGGTTTATGGCCGTTAATTGGAGTAGGTGCTCTAATTTTGCTTCCGGTGTTCGATGGCTTAATTAAGGTTGTGGTATGGTTCTTACGGAATATTCAACTAATAAGTTTTGGTGTTGTTCGTGTAGTCCAAGTCTTACGGATAATATTAAAGTTTTGGCAAAGTGCCATGTTTTTCCTGCGATGCCTTTATTCATAGGCTACGAAGTCGTGGGAAGTGGATTGCATACTTGATTTTTAAGTTGGTGGATTATTACTCGGGTGTTGTGCTGCCCCTTCGCGGGCGGTAACGACTCTCATTGTCAGTTGACAGGTTAAGTCAACTTTCAGTGGTTCAATCCAATGTCCAACATGAAACAGGTATCGACCATGTTCAAGAAGTTTGCGATTGCTGCTCCCCTGGCTGTTATGGCCCTGAGCTCTTCTGTGGCGTTTGCAGCGGGTGAGGCCAACCACACCGTCAACATCAAGGCGACTATCCCAACCACGGTATTCCACGCCCAGCCACGCGATCCCAACTTCGGTCGGGATGAAACCATGAGCTACAACCTGGTGAGCGGTGAACTGGCACCGTTGAGCGCCATCTACGACCTGAAGAACACCAATGGCTCGGTCCACGCTTACATCGAAGGTGGTCCGGCGGTGTTGTTCAACGGTAACGCAGCTCAAAACATCCCACTGACCACCACCCTGCATGGCGTCACCCTGACCGGTACGCCAACCGAAGTGGTGAACGAGGCTGATTCGACCCCAGGCGTCGGGGCGGAATTGCGCATTTCGGCTGCCAAGCCTACGGCCACCCAGCGTGGTGCGTACACCTCAGCTGTGGCGCTGGTATTTGACGCGGTGCTGCCAACACCACGTTGATGGTGTGAGTGCCCGTGGGGCATTTGCGTCCGGGCATTTGCGTTCAGGTCGGCTGATTTTCCCCAGTGGCCGGCCTGGTTTTTCATCTTGTCTCTTGGCCCTCAGAGTATTCCTTTCATGTTCCCGATGATGCCCATCGCGATTGCGCTTGCGCTATTGGTGTGTACGAGTGCCTTGGCCGCGCCGACGTCCGGTGCCGTGACGTCGTCCAGCCTGCTGACCCAAGCCCAGGGTTTGCCTGCCGGGTTCAGTGATCATTTTTTCGACGTGCCGCTGGCGGTACGGGTTGAACTGGATCAGCAACTGTTGGGTGAGGCGCTGATTGTCTTGTCGCAGGATGAGCGTGTGACGCTGCTGGAGTTTACCGATCCAGGTGACAGCAAGGTTCCCGCCGCGACGCGCGATACCTGGCAGTCGGCGCTGGAAAAGGGTATCGCCCTAGGCCCTTGTACCCAGTCCTGCCCGCAGCAACTGGTATCCATGCACTACAACCTTGAAAACTCCCAGCTGTCGATCATTACCCAAAACGTCGAACACGCCAGCGATGCCCCGCGCTACCACCCACAGCCCGAAGGCGGCAGCCGTGGCTTGATCATCAACAACCAGCTCAACCTCAACGGTGGTCAGGACGAAGAGCTGGGCGGCCGTTACGGTTTGCAGGCCAGCGCCAGCCTGGGCAACTGGACCCAAGTGTTCAACCTGCAACTGGCTCGCCAGAGTGGTGACGAAGAACAACTGCGCCATGCGATCCACGAGCTGTATACCCAGCGTGAACTGGAAGGCCAGTTTCTGCGCCTGGGCCATTTCACCCCCAACTCCGATGGCCTGATGCGTCAGTTACGCAGCTTTGGCACCAGCCCCGACACTGCCCTGGGCGTCATGTACGGCAGTTCTGACAGCCTGGCCATCAACAATGCCAAGGCCAGTGTTTACCCGATCTACGTCACCGCCAATCGCCAGGCCGCCGTGGAGATTTATCGCAATGGCCTGCTGGTTAATACCCAGGCTGTGTCGGCCGGTTTGCAGACATTGGACACGCGCCCCCTGCCTGGCGGTATCTACGAAGTGGAAGTGCGCCTGGTGGAAGACGGCTTGACCGTCAGCACCACCCAGGAACTGGTCTACAAACCCAGCAACTGGCGCAATGTCGATGACCGCTGGCGCTATAACGTATTCGCCGGGCGTGAAACCAAGTTGTTCAGCAACTGGGACGAACAGGCCACCGGTGCAATGACCGCCGGCGCTTCGGTCAACTACCTGGTGCACCCACGGGTGATTCTCGGCCTGTCGGCGCGCGAAGTACGCGAGCAACTGCAATATGGCGGTTCGGTAGACTGGACGGTTGCCAACAACACCAGCCTCTACACCAACGTTTATCAGACCAATGAGCACGGCACCGGGATGGACCTGCAGGGGCTCTATACCTTTGGCGCCACCAACCTGGTCTTCAGCCATAACCGCAGCTGGCTCGATACCCGCGACACCTACGAAACCCTGCCCGACGGAACACGCCTGCGGCGCAATACCTTTGTGGGCCAAACCAGCAACTCGGCGGTCTCGGTCAACCATCGAGTCGATGCGAAAAACTCGTGGAACCTGCGACTGTCCCACAGTGAGGGCAACGCCGAAGGTGCCGGGCTGGACCTGGGCTGGAGCCGCCGCGACACCGTGATGGGCAGCGATGCCAATTGGCGTTTCTCGGTGTTCGATCGTCCCGGTAACTCCGGTACCGATGATCAGCGCAACCGTGGCGTCGATATCAGCTTGAGCCTGGCCTTGGGGAGTGATGGCCGACAGATTTCCGGCAGCATCGGCACCCGTACCTCCCGTGATGGCGGCCGCGACAACAACGCCTCCGTCACCTACCGGCAGGACCTCACCGACCACCTGTTGCAAAGCGTCTCGGTCACGGCGATCACCGACACCTATGGCGCCGGTTTGTCGAGCATGGCCAGTTTCGACACTGACGTTGTCAGCGGTGACGGTTTTGTCCAGCGCAGTTCGTTCAACGGCAACTTCACCGGTGGTTTGAACCTGCACAGCACCTTCGTTGCCGGCGCCGACAAGATGCTGCTGACCAGCCAGTACCAGAGCAACGGCGCGGGCATGATCATCGACGTTGAAACCGATCTGGACAGCATTGCCCTGCGTGCCGATGACTTCAATGGCGGCGGTGCGCTGCTGCGACCGGGGCGCAATTTTGTGCCGGTGTCGGCCTACAAGAGCAGCACCGTCAACTTCGACTTTGAGGGCAACCACCCACCGGCCGCGAACATCCAGCCGGCGCGCACCACTTATCACCTGAACAAGGGCGGGGTGGACTACCGGAAAATCACCGTGATGAAAACCGTCAGCGTGCTCGGGCGCTTGCTCGATGCCCAGGGGCAGCCGCTCAAGGGACACCACGTGATCAACCACGCCAGTCGTGGGGTGAGCGAAGTGGACGGGTTTTTCTCCATGGAAATGAGCGCCAGTTCACCGACCCTGGAAGTGCGGTATCAGAACCAGTTGCTCTGCCAGTTCCGCTTGGACCCGGCCTCGACCGCCAACGAAAACGACGTGCTGATGATCGGTGACCTGCGCTGCACGCCGGACACCCTGGCTGAAAACACTTCCAGCACTCAGACCGTCGGTTAAGTGCAATGACGAGACTACTCACGATGAAACGCATCAATACATTGATCACACAGATGGGGGCGATGGGCGCGGCGCTGTTGTTCAGTTCGTCGGCGCAGGCCGCTGAGGAGATCACGGCACGGTTCAGGCCGGATGCCAGTAACCCGATGGTGAACCGATTTGTGAACACTACGCCCATCAGTTCGATTTGTGCGGCACACATCCCGAACAGATGCAAAGCGTTGAATATTTTCAGCCTCAGGGACAACGAATTCACCACGCGTTCCAATGCCCCCATCCTGGCCAACCATGAGAATGAGCGGCAAGGCTTTATGGTCAAGGTACCGTCCGATTGGCGCGACCTGCAGGTGACCCATGCGGCCACGGGGGAAACCGAGACGGTGCAACTGCGAATCGCCGGTATTGGTGGGTTCTGGACGATGTCTCGACCACCGGGTGTATCGGGGTGGGCGCAACCGGGAACGTCCTGGCAGAGTCGCTGGCAAACCGCGCCGAGCCCTTGCCAAAGTACCAATCATCTGGCGGCCGGTACCGCGACTGCTTCGTTCTTTTGGCTGACCCCTGAAGGCGCTGGGGCTTGCAGTCGGCAACCGTCGCAAGACATAGCTGCCATGAGAGTTAGCACCATGGAGTATGCCTATGAACTCAGGACCCCCAATCCACTGGGGATGTCCAGTGGTCAGTACCTCGGCAGCATCACCTACAGCATGGGCCCGGGCGGTGATTACGACTTTGGCGACGTCATGATCCCCTCGAAAAACGCTATCACGTTCAACTTCACCCTGAGCGTGGAACACGCCCTCAAGGTCGATATTCCGCCCGGCGGCAACCGTATCGAATTGCTCCCCGACGGCGGCTGGCAAGCCTGGCTCGATCGCGGGCGCTCTCCGACTCGGCTGTACCGCGACCAGACCTTTCGTATCGCCGCCAGTTCACGTTTCAAGATGCAGTTGGAGTGCTCGATTGTCATGGGCAACACCTGTGGCTTGCGCAACGGCAACGGTGATGAGGTGCCGGTGCAGGTTGCCGTGACGCTGCCGGGCGGCATTGACGGTCAAGGCGACCAGGCAGTGCGCAAGCGCCCCCTGCGGTTGGATGGCACGGGCACCGAGCTGTTCCAGCCGCTGTTCTACGTCAATGACCGCCCCGGCACCCTGCACTTTGAAGTGCTTAGCGATGACATGCGCGGGATGCTCGACCAGCCAGGCAGTACCTATTCGGGCGTGGTGACCGTGGTCTGGGACTCCGAGGTCTAGATCGGCCCCACTCACTAAACATGAAGCCTGCAGTTTTTGCTTTTTGTAGGCGCGAGCTTGCTCGCGAAAAACGTCAACGATTATGCGTGCTTCCTGAATGTACACGCTGTCCTTGAGTGCTTCGCGAGCAAGCTCGCTCCTACAGGAGGTCTCGTCGGCATTGGCTCTTTTGAGCGTCAGCGTGGCGAGAATTCGAAGGCAAATGTGGGGGTCGATATGTCTCCGGGCGGTATTACAGGCCTGCGTTTTGTAGGGCCTGGCGTGTCAATTTCCGACCCAGTTCGTTGTAGTCATACTGAATATCGTCGTAGAGCTTGCGCACGGTAGCGTCCGATAACGGCTGCTCGGCTAACACCACGGTGTACGGGATAACCAGTTCATCGGCCAGTGTGATGAGCTGTTCGCGCAGTTCCGCTTTACGTTCGGGTGTCACTTGCGGGCTGGCCCATTCCTTTTGAGCATCCAGCAAGTCCTCCAGTTGACTGCCGGCATTGTTGCGTTTCTCCCGCTGGGTGTTGAACTCTTCCAGGTGCGCGTCTTGCAGGTAGTCGCTCCAGAACGGTTGTTCCAGCAGGCCATTCACCAGGCCGTCGCCTTGCTCCAACTCGGTGATGCTGGCCGCAGCCTTGTCGAGATGTGCCTGCGTCACCCGGGCCGTGTTGCGGTAGACCATATGTTCGGACAGCCACGGCAGGTCGAGGCGCGTCTTGAGCCCGGTCTGGTAAGCGAGGTAGACCTGCACGTCGTCAACGGTGTTTTCACCGAGGCCGAAGTCCTGCCCCAGCCCACCCTCGCTCTGTGGGGCTACACGATGCTGGATTTCTTCGTGGGCGAGTTGGTTGACCCGCTCCAGGCGCCAGGACTGCTTGGCCAGCGTTACCAGGTCCTTTTCGCGGGTCGATAGGCCTTGCGGGGAGTCATCTGTGAGGATGTTTTCCAGCAGGGTTTCGACGCCCATGCGGTTGAAAATATGAGCGCCGGCGTCGGCGCAGTTGGCCGGGGTACTGGCCAAGCTGAATATCCGCTCGCGAAACTGTGGGCTCTTATCTACAGCAAACAGTAATTGCCAGACGCGAAGGAAGAGGTCACCCCGGCCCTGTTGAAACAACTGCTCATCGATATCCGTCTGGAACCCCTCAGGCGGTCGCAACAGTTTGAGGACATCGAAGAAACCTTGGGAGCCGTGCTCCTTTTCGACGTCATCCCAAACCATGGATGCGAAGAGGTTATCTGCTTCTGTCGGGCCGGGCATCCAGTATTCTCTGTCGGCCCGGCCTCCTCGTGGTGCGGTGCGGTAAGGGTCGATACCGAGGGCGCGGCGATAGCTGACAAACCGGTCTTCGTCCAGGCGCCCAAGCCGTGTGCGATCCACCCAACTGTTGGCCACTATTTGGGCTGCCACAGAGTCATGATCGAACTCGGGAACGGTCTTGACCTGGGTGTTGCTCAGGTCCAGTTCCGGGATGGAGCGTCTTGGGCTGTCCAGGCCTGCTGGCCATTGGGTAATGCCGGTTCTGCGCAGTACCAGTTGGCGCAGGTCAGGCATGTGGCGGATATCCGGTGGGACGACCAGGCGCCTGTTGCCCTCCAGGCTTAATGTGCGAAGGTGAGGAAGGTGTTTAAGTATTTTATAGTCATAGGCGAGCCAACTGATCGGGTTCTCGCTCAGGTTCAGTGCGGTCAGGTTTTTCATGTCCTTCAAGGGTAATGGCACGCTGTCCAGTTCATTGTTTGATAGGTCCAGGGCTCGCAGGTTGGGGAAGTTGTCGAGAATCCCCAGGTCTACATTACTTAGCCCTGTGCCGTTCAGGTTCAGTCGGGTGACATGACTGAAGTCAGCTCGTAGCGGTTCCAGTCGCAGTATGAAATGACCCAGGATCATTCCGCTCAGATCCAGCAGGGTACCGCGAGGTCTGGGCTCCGGTGGGCGCATGCGCTGGTAGGCACCGTCTTCCCAGCAGGTTTTCAATTCATTGATGAGTTGGTTTCGAGTGCGCTTTTCATGTTGCACCATGTCGGAGTCTTCCCTGCTGAAGGAGGATTTTTTTTTCCGAAAGTTTTCCAGGTCTTCGTCTAGCGTCGCTCGGTCGGTTTCCAGCGTTTTCAGCAACTGTTCCCCCTCCGGTGTGTTCAGGTACGGTGTCACGTTCTGTACCTGTTCTTCGCTCAAGCGAGGGCACAGTTTGGTCAATGTCTCTCTGAGTGTCGGTGGTTGTGCAGGGGTTGCCCGCAGCCAGCGACGGAAGGCCCCGAGCATGGGTTTTTGCAGCAAGCGTTGCGTCGTGCGGTCATCGGCCTGGCGACCAGAGGGTTCCTCCAGCACCTTGCGGCGTTCGGCCAATGGTTCAATTTGCTCGATGAGCCATGCCTTGAATATGCCTCCCTGGCCGGGCAGGTAGTCGAGCGTGTCTGCTGGGACAGCACGCAACACCGCCTCGTAGAAGCTGTATTGCACCTGCGATGCAGAGGGCGTGGCATCGTAGATCTGGTAGCGCCCGGGGCTCTTGTACACGAGTATCTTTTTCGTGCCGGCGTCTGCGGGGCCCACTTGGCAACGCAAAGCGCCGTTGGGGGATTGCTCATGAATGGCAATGTTCAAGTCGCCCAGGGCATCGGTGTGCAAGCGCACGATATTGAGCGCCATGCGCTCGGTGTCCGCTGTCAGCAAAGCGTCGTTGTAGAACCCTTCAGCCGCGTGGCTTGCGCGTACTTCGTTGGCCAGTTCCCGGGCCAGGTTTTTCAGGCGCAGGGGGATTCGTTGTTCGCTGTTCATGACCGCCAGTTCTTGCGGCGAAGTGCGTAGCAGCAGTGCCGCCACCAGGTCTTTGGGCAGTTGCGGGAACTGCTGTTGAATCAGCCGGCCATGAGGCGTGTCGATCACCTCTCGGGTGCTGTAGAGGTGGCTGAATACGGCAGTTTTTTCCTGCATCAGTGTCTCGGCCAGCATATCGCGCAGGGCCTGGATTCGCCCGGCCGGCGTTTCAGGTACGGGAGTGGACAGCAGGGTTCCTAGCTCTGTTTCACTCAAAAAGGTGATGAGTTGCTCGGGCAACTTGCCCGCTTCCACGTCCCGGTGACTGATCTTGAGGGTGTTGGCATCCGTGGCGTCCCGGGCCCCGTATGGCATGGCATCGCCCGCCAAGGCGTCACTTATAAATACCTCGATGGCTTTGTTCGACGGCCAGCCCGCACGTTCACTGGTGGTTTGCGCCGACCAGTTGGTTGGCAGGTCAGTCGTGGCCCCGGTGCGGATTTTCTCCGGCATGCGTTCGAGTTCCCCGCGTAGCTTCATGCGCTTGAGGCTGTCGGCCAGCAGGGGCGGTGGGGTATCACGGTTGGCGTACATCATGCGCAAGGCGCCGTCGTGAGTGCCGCTGGTCTCACAGGCTTGTTCGAGTTGAGCGGGGGAGAGCTCCTTTACTACGGGCCCCAGGCGGTTGCGTAAGGTCTCACTGTCCCAGGTGTTCGGGTTTTCCCCTTCGTGGGTCCAGGCGCCACTGCCGTTATGGTCGAGCGTGGGTGAATAGGCCTCGGGACGGGTGGGGTGTTTGACCCGGTAAGTATTGGAGGCCTCTTCGTGCTCGACGACGTAGTGCTGGTCATCCAGGGGCAGGATTTTTTGCTCCTGGTGCGAATGCAGGCCCAATTCATCGGGGCGCGAGTCGCTCGGCAACTGCAGGTCTTTCTTGGCATAAGGCGCAAGGTCAGGGTTCCACAACCGTTGTTGATCACCCACCTTGACTGCCCGCAAGCCATCGACGAAGGCGGAGCGTTTGAAGACGCTCACAATTTCCCCACCTGCGGCGAAGATTGCAAATTGGATCAGATCGCTAGCCACACCGATGAAGTGCTCAGCGCCTTCTATGACCTGTCCCTCCGCCAGGTCGACAATCCCTTCGAGCACGTCGTTGGCCAGCTGGAGGGCGGTGTAGACCAGCATCAATTCGCCCAGGCCCGGCACGAACGGGGTGACGACCATCAGGGCTGCGTTGAAAATATCCGAGAGGATTTTTGTAAAGTTATCCCACCAGGCCCAACGTTGTGCGCTGTCGGTATCGGCCGTGGAGATGGCGATGCTGCGTCCATCGTTAAGGATCTTGTTGAAGGATTGCTGGTAGAGGTATTCCCACAGGTCACCCTCGATTTTGCGCGACGAAGACCGCAGCCTGGGGTCGTCCTGCGGGACTTTCTGCCCCCCTTGAAGCGTGCACAGCCGTTGATCCAGCTCGGCAAAGAAATGCCCGCGTTGGGCATGATCGACAAACTGGCTGAAGAACTGTTGGTAAGTCTGTTGTTGACGAGAAGGGATGGGCGCGTTGGCTTGCAGTTTGCGGGTCAGGTCGCGCATGAAGTCGGGGATCGAGTTGTACTCCTTGACGGGACTCTCAGGGTCATGGGGTATGTAGGCGATCACTTTCGATTCGCTGGAGGCCCGATCCGGGTCTGCGGCAATCAGCAGAATACTGCTCAGTGCCGTCTCCAGAATGCTCAGTTGGTAGAACTGCATGACGCCTCGCTCACCGCGTAATGCACGCATCAACACATGGTAGGCGGCTATCCCCAGGTCCGGCACCTGTTGTGCATCGGTTTTCAGGCAGGCCAGTAGCGCTGCGACCCTGAGCGCGGCTTTCTGGCTGGTGATGACCTGGTTCTTCAAGCCGGCGCGGGCAGCGAGGTCCGTCGGCAGCAGGTGGGTATTCAAGTGTTGTTGGTACAGGGCGCCGAGGTCCAGTTCACGACACAGCGCTTTGAACTGGTCGATGGGCATCGCGTCGGTTAACGGTTTGATGGTGAAGTGACCGCGATAGTCAGGCTGGCTGATGTAGCAGGAGTTGTCTTCAAACGTTTCGCTATCGGCAAAATTATGCAGCGCCGCGTCCAACAGGGACACTTTTCGGGAAGTCACACCCTGGGAAATGTTAAGGGCATACCAGGGCAGTTTTCTGGGGATATACAGGTTCAGGAAGGTTGTCTTGACGTCTAGGTCGAGTTGGTACTTGTCCAGGATGGCCTTTTTCAACAGCGGTTCGGCAAAGGCATACACGTCCTGCACGTTACTCAGTTGCTGGTCTACGGTGTTTTGCGCACGCCAGCCCTCGACATTGGCAGTCTTGAGGGCCTGATGCTGGTCGGGTGTGGCGCTGGTGTACCAAGCCGGCCGAGAAAGGACTGCAGTGTTTAATTGAGTGATTTTCGCCAGAGAAGTTGTGGATAGCCAGTCTGGGAGCTCTTGTTTGATTAGATCATAATGCGGTCCTTTGTAGAGCGTCTCAGGCGTCCGGAATGGAGTTGGAAGTTTGGGCATTAAGTTAAACTCATTAGAAGGGTATAGCTGTTAGCGTATCCTTTGTGGTTGAGAATAAAAGTTCAAAATTTTAAAGGTTTTTCAAGTATTAAGTGTTCGGGTTGTTCGTTATTTGGATGTGAAATATATATAACTAATTCCTGGAGGCTGCGCAGGTTTATTATTACCTGTCATCGCCTCCTGAAAGTGCGTAACTCCCAGTTATGAAAAACTCAAGAGCACCGCGTTTATCCAGCCAATACGCGTTATCGTTCACGACCTTCGCGAGCAAGCTCGCTCCTACAGGCTTGGTATTAAGACATGCCCCGGTGCCTTATTCGTCGATCCGTCCCAGCGACAGGCGGGTCTGTTCCCGCAACCATTCCTGGCGTCGCTGACCCAGGTCATTGAGCAATTGGTTGTAGAGCTCATCGGGTATCGGCTCGCCAGGCACTACGCGGTCTTCGATTTGTAATTGCTCGATCATGAGTTTCAGTTGTTCGCGTTTTTCAACTTTTTGCGCCTCGGTCAGGTCCGGGGATTGGGTCAGCTCTTGCTGTTCGCTTTGCAGTTTATCAAGGAGGGAAAATTGTTCATCGATGCTGTTCTCGTTGGCCTCGTAGTCTGTCGGATAGTGCTCCTTGAGGAAGCTTTCCCAGTAAGGCTCGAGCAGTATTTGATTCACCAGCCCGTCACCTTCGCTCAATGCCAGTACTGCCGTGTGCGCTTGGGTGATGGAGAGGTCACTGACCCCGGCGGTCTCCCGATACAACATGTGTTCGCTGACCCAGGGCAAACCGAGCCTGCGGGCCAGGCGCGTCTGATAGGCCAGGTGAACTTCTACTTCGTCAACGGTGCCGGGCTCGCCGTTGATCACCTCTGAGGACAGTCGCAGGCCGAGCCCGCCTTGCTCGACAGGTTTGAGACGGTGAGCGATGTCGGCGCGCGCAATGTGGTTCAACAGCTTGAGGTTGGCCGCCCCCTTGGCCAGTTTGATCAGTCTCTCTTCACGTTCAGCGGGTGTTCGGCTGAAGAGCCTGGCCTGGCTCGCCTCAACTTCGATACCCATACCGTTGAATATTTGCATGCCCGCATCGGGGCATAACCCTGGGAAACTGGACATTCGAAACAGTGCTTGCCGTAGGTCGCGGTCGGCGTGCATAGACGACAGCATGCTCTGCACTTGTGATCTCATCATTGCGCTGTTCTGTTCATAGAGTGCCTCGTCGGTCGGGTTTTGGAAGAACTCTGGGGGCTCCAGGGCTTTGATTACTTCGAAAAAACCTTGGGAGCCGTGTTCATGCTCCAGGTCTTTCCAGATTTCTCTATAAATAAAGCGGTTTTCATTGTCCAGATCGTCGAGCCAGTAACCGCTGTCGCCTTGGGGCTCATAGGTCCGATAAGGGTCAAGCCCAACGGCGGTTCTATAGGCCTCATAGCGCTCTCGGGCCTCAGCGGTCAGGTTTGCACGGTCCAGGCGGGTCTGGGCGACAACGATGGACGATTCGGAGTTGCTGGCAACAATGGGGACTGTGGTAATGGGGTTACCGCGCAACTCCAGGATGAAAGCCTCGTTGCGTGGTTGTGCAAACAAGCCGGCAGGCCATTCGCTGATACCGGTATCGCTTAACAGGAGTAGTACTAAATCGGGCATCTTGCTGACATCCGGCACGATGCCCAACGGGTTGTTGGCCAGGTTCAGGCCGCGTAGGCGCGACAGGTTACTCAACTGCTCGGAGGTCGAGGCGTTCAGGACAATGTTGTTTTCGGCCAGGTTCAGCTCTCTGAGATAGGGCATGTGCTGGATGGCGGTAGGCAGCGTTATTAGCTCGTTGCCTGTCATATCAAGGATCCTCAGGCTTGGAAAGTACTGTAGGAAATTGGCATGCTCCGAAGAGAGTTCGCAGTCGCTCATGTACAAGCGAGTGACTTGTCTCATTTCGGTGGGCAGCTCGGGCAGCTTGTCTGGCCATCGCATCTCAGATAAATCCAGCCTGACGCCACCGCGCTGAGTGTTGAACTCGTCATGCAGTCGTGTATAACCCTCACGCCAAGCCTCCATCAGGCTGTTGGCAAACAGGGCTCTGGTTTGACGAATCACGGCCTCCAGGCGATGGCCCGCAGGGAACTTTGTTGCGGATCGGACGTAGGCGTCCAGCGTGTTTTCAAAGGCTTGGCCTTCGGTTTCCAGACGCTCCAGTTTTTGTAGGCCTTCGGCGGTTTCCGCCACTTGAGAAAAGCGTCTTACACCTTGCTCAGACATTTCGGGGAGCCATCTTTTGATGCGTTGTTGCAAGGTGACAGGAGACCCACCTTCGACCAGTGCACCCCGTAAAGTACTGGTGTTGCCGCCTCCCAGCAAAGTGAGGGTTTCACGTTCGGCCTCTATGCGGATCGGTGGTTCAGCTAATATCCGACGCCGCTCCGTGGGGGCCGTGATCTTTGCGATCAGCCATGACCTGAATCGCTCACCATCGATGAAGCGTTCGTCGGTGGTCAGGGTATGAAAGACCGCGCTGTAGAAGTCTGTCGTGCCATGCAGCAGTTTGCCTTGAGCATTAAAGACCCGGTATTGCGCCTTTTTATTGCGCACCAGGATGCGCAGGTTTGCAGCGTCCTGTTCACCGACCTGAATCCGCAAGTCGCCAGTAGGCGTTTTTTCACGGATTTCGATACGCAAGTTTGCCAGCGCATCGGTGTAGATCCTCAAGGTATTGAGCGCCAGGTTTTCGGCTTCTTCCGACAGGGGATGATCTTGAAGGATCTGCTCGAACACCCGTGTGCTGGTGACCTCGAACTCCAGTTCCCGGACCTGGTTCTTGACGTCCAGTGGCAGGCGTTGGTCCTCGCTCATCACCTTTAGATGGCGGTTTCGGGTATGACGGACCAACCGTTGGGCGATGCTCAGGGGGAGATCGGGGTACTGGGCGCGTAGTAACTGGAGATGAGGGACGTCAGTGGCTTCTTGTTCGAGGTAAAGGTGTCGGGTGAGCGATTCACTCTGTTGTTCGACATGCTCGGCCAATCGATCACGCAGTGCCTGCACCTGTTCCGCTACGGGCAAGGTTTCGCCCAGTAAGTGGGTAAGCTGTTGTGGGTCGAGAAACGCCACGACTTTTTCCGGTAGTTGCCCGGACATGACGTCGGCGATGCTGAGCGCCAGCACGTTATCTCCTTGGGCAGTCGTACTGCCATAGCGACGGGAGGCGCCGGACAGGTCGGAGTCTTGATAGACCAGTAGCGCTTTGTCCTGCGGCCAGCCTTCAAGCTCGGTGACCATTTGCTCAAACCAGCTGGACGAAGGGTCAAGCGGTTGTGCCATGCGAATTTTTTCGATACTGGTTTTGATCTGCCGGTCATTTTTAAAGCGTTTCAACGTGTCGGCAAGCAAGGGTGGAGTCGGCTCATTCTTGATGTACATCTGGCGCAACGCGCCGTACTCCACCCCACTGATGACGCGTACTTGCTCAAGCTCAGCGTTGCTCAACCCATCCGTCTGTGGCCCCAGTCGGCGCAGTAATTGGGCATTGCTCCACGTACGTGGCTGTTCGCCTTCCAGTACGCAGGCGCCGCTGCCGTTGAGTTTTACCGATGGGCGATAGGCGTCGGAGCGTTTGGGGTGAGCAAGTTGGAATGCCTGGGTTTCGGGATCCTGCAGGACTTCATAATGGCGGTTATTAACACGCACGATCTGCTTGCCCTGGTGGTGGTGCAGGCCGTTTTCTTGCGGGAGGATATCTTCTGGCAGGTCCAGCATCCTGTGTTGATAAGGCCGCAGGTCAGGGTTCCACAAACGGGTATCGCCGGAAGGCATCTGTACGGGTTTAAGCCTGTCGACAAAGGCAGACAGCTTCAGGCGGGCGACTTTTGTGAGCTGCCCTCCTGCGTGGAATGTCCCCAGTTGAATAACATTTTCGGCAACCGCCAAGATATGCACCCACCCCTCAAGTTGCAGGCCTTCGCTCCAATCGACGATGCCTTCGAGTATGTCGTTGAACACTTGGTAGGCGGTATAGGCCAGCATCAGCTCACCCAGGAAGGGTACGAACGGGGTGATGACCATGAGGGCGGCGTTGAAAATGTCCGAGAGCATTTTTTCCAGATTGTCCCACCATGCCCAACGGGCCATACGGTCGGCATAGTCGGTGGAAATGGCGACTTCCCGGGCATCATTGATGATTTTGTTCAGTTTGACCTGGTACAGATAACGCCACAGGTCCTCGCTGGTATCGTTAGCGACTTCATCGCGTACAGCCTGGATGCGAAACAGTAGGTCGGGTGTCTGCACAGGGGTTTCTCGCCAGTTCGGACGGCTGTCACCCGGTGTCCTCGGGTTCCAGCGCACAGTCGAGAGCAAATTGTTGAGTTGGTTAAAGAAGCGACCGCGCTGTTCATGGGGGACGAACTGACTGAAAAATTGCTGATAGCCAAGGCGAGGCGAGTCCGGTGCTGGCGTCTGGTCACGTAACTGACGGGTCAGTTCTTTGACGAAGTCCAGTGACGAAGCGTATTCCTTGAGGGGATGTTCCGGGTCATGAGGAACATAGGCCAACATCCGCCCGGTACCCCAGTCGGCCGTTTGCGAAGTGATGATCAGGATGCCGGCCAGGCGAGTATCCAACAGGTCCAGGGCGTAGAACTCGATTAGCTTGGCGTCGAGCATCAGGAGCCCGGGGGTACCTGTGACCATGGACTGGATCAGCTCATAGGCGTCCTCGGCAATGTGTTTTTTTGCCAGGGCCATATGGGCAGCGCTGTTCAGGGCTGCCCGCAGGTTGTCGATGACCTCGTGTCGCAGCGTGTCGGCGACCGGTGGATTATCGAACCCCAACGTGGTCCGAAGTTGTTGTTGATAGCGTGCGCCAATGTCGAGGTTGCGGCAGAGCGTCTTGAACGTGTCAGCCGTCAGCACCTGGCCGCTCACCTTGTGGTTGAACGTCAACAGTTGGCGCTGGCCTCGGGCATCTTCATCGGACAGGAAGGCGTAGTCGGCGAAGGTTTCCGAGGCCGAGAAGTTGTGCAGTGCGGCATCGAGCAACGTGACGGTTCGGCTGGTAACGCCAGGCAGCACATTGATCGACCACCAGGGCAGGTTGGCGGGTGCATAGAGGCGAATTGAGGTGTGCGACACATCAATGTCATCGTAGGCGCGCAGCGCCTCTTTGAGCAGCGGCTCGGCAAAGGCCTGGACATCATTGAGTTGGGCAAATTTTTTGTCGAGGGTGTTCTGGGTGGACCAGTGCTTGTCCAGCGCCTGTTTCATGGCCATGTGTAACGGTGGTGTGAGTACGTTTGTGCGGAGCTCGGAGATGTCTGGCTTGAGTGTTTTTAGTGTGGTCAGTCGCTGGGACCCGGTATCGAGCAGCCAGCTGGGCAGTTGTTGTTTGATGAAGTCGTAATGACTCGGTTTTTGTTCTCTGAACAAAAGTGATCGTTCTATGACAGCGGCAGGCATGGTTGGATGACCTTTTGATAATGCTTGGGTCATTCGATTGTGTGCGGGAACGCTCCATTTAAACCTCGAAAATGTTGCTCGGAACAGGGGGGTTGGATGAGCAATTCGGGACTGAAAAGTAGACAAGTAACGCCCTGCTGCGAATGCTTTGGCGGGCAGGGTATTGGCTCAGGAACATGCGGAAAAACTTAGTTGCAATTACCCGCCGGCTGTCGATGGCAGGCACAAGCTCCGGGCGCCGGGTTGTAGGTAAGGCATCAAAATCGGGGCCATGCCCTTGAGTACTTGTACTGGCAAGGCCGAGGTGAACTTGAAGCCTTGGGCCGAGGCTCCGGGTACGAAGGCGGTCAGGGTGCCGAAATGATGTTCACCGATGTAGAAGACAAATGTGGCAGTGCGGTTGATCGACTTGGAACTGAGAATGCGTCCACCGGCACCAATGGCTTCAATGCGGTTATCCCCGGTACCGGTTTTACCGCCCATGGCTAGCGGCGTGCCGTCTATGAGTTTG
>Ga0180008_1001180_pt1 | contig 17308 bp, 25 predicted proteins | sample MM_PW_MetaG_FD_121121 | JGI IMG/M metagenome (GOLD analysis project Ga0180008, IMG submission 121121) | Groundwater microbial communities from the Aspo Hard Rock Laboratory (HRL) deep subsurface site, Sweden - MM_PW_MetaG | ecosystem: Environmental > Aquatic > Deep subsurface > Groundwater...
CGCGGTATTTATTTACCGACTGACACCGAAATCTACATGCCACATCCGCAATGCAGTTCGTTTATTACTCCGGTAATACTCGATAAATACTTAACGGGCGACTTCGGTGGCTCGATAACTTAGGAGGTGACTACGTGTTAAACGACGCAGACATCGAATTCATGAACGCAACACGCAAGGAAGTCGTTGAGAAACGCCAAACGCTAATAACAATCGCTTATACGGGCGCAGGTACCGTAGACGAATTTACAGGCGAAGTTACGGGCGGTGCCGAGATATCGCGTGACGTAATGTCCGTAGTCACCGAGATAAGTTCGTCGGCAGGCACGGGAACGGAACGTCTAGTAATTAGCGGAATAGCCGTAGAAAAAGGCGACGTATGGTTGAGCATATCGTTCGATTTGATATCGGATATATCAGCGTTAATCACACGATTACGCTACGACGGCGAATGGTATACCGTACTAGCTTCGGATAAAAAGGGAATCGGCGCAATCAACCGCGTAGAAATACTCGGGAGGTTGACCGTATGAAATTCAGCGCATCAGTAATCGGTATCGATAAGGTACTACGCAAACTAGACCGTCAATTAGGCGCGGATGCAATCGCAGATATCGATAAAATAACGGAAGCATACGCGCGGAAGATGGCGGCTGAATCAGCGGAAATGGCTCCGGTTAAAGACGGACTATTAAAGAATTCCATCGCTAGTTCACCGCAACAATCCGACGAAGATATCCACGTATGGGAATACGGCAGTAACTTACCTTACGCGGTCAAGCAGGAGTTCACGCATCCATCGCGCAAGGCGTTTATCCGTAATGCCGTATGGAATAACCGCGATAAGTATAGTAAAGCCGTATTAAAACGCATATCGAAAGGGTGACGTCATGCAACACGAAATACATTATTCGCTTAAACGGCATTTAGAAACCGCGTTCGCAGGCGTTCCCGTCGTATGGGTTTACGATGGCGTCAGCTTACCCGCGGTTAAACCGTTTATCACCGTTGAACAAATGCAGAATAACAACGCAATCATATCGAAGGGTCGCGAATCAATCGAAACTACATTCCGTTTCCAAATCGGACTTTACGCAGGCAACGCTACCGAGAAGGATCGTATGCAGTCGCAGATTAACCGCTCGCTTATCTTCGAGCAAATAACGCTATATCAAACGTCGATTTCGCCAGTGAGCGCAGTCGGCTTTTTTGATGCGTTCGTGACGAGTGTCGTGCCGATTCCGTGGGAAGAAGCCGAGGCAGATACGCAGAAGCACAAGGTTTACTTTACGGTGGAAGTTCCGTTCACATACGGAAGAAATACGATTATATAGGAGGAAATTAAATGGCAATCGAATTTAAAGGCGAAGAAATTATTTTCGCGGTGGAAGACGAACTATCAGCGGTAATACGTCCGTTTAATCAGACAGGCGGTTCGAAGTCGATTGAAGCGGATTCTATCGATTTAGATACGAAAGATAAAACCGGTTCGGATTACGGAAAGGTTACGGAGTCTGTTTCGCTTGAAGGCGTTTTAACAGAAGGCGACCCATTCATCGAGTATATCAAAGGGAAAATCCGCGCGAAAGAATTAGTTAAAATCTACGAAATCAATACGCGTACCCTTGATTCGGAACACGGGATGTATATGATTTCGTCATTCGAGCGCGAGTATTCTAACGGCGACTTCGCAACGTATTCACTAGAAGGAACGTTAAACGGCGCAATCACACCGGAAACGTTATTAGTAGTGCCGGACGGCGCAATATAAGCACGGAAGTTAACGGCGGGTAACACCGCCTTTTTATTTTGACTAAAAACTACGTCTACCGACGGTAAAAAGGGGCGGATACGCAATGGCGAATTTTACGATTAACGGAAAAGAACAGGAATTAAAACTTACGTATGCAGGCGTTAAATACTTAAACAAGGTAACGGAAGGTGGCGCATTATCAGTCGTAGGTCAAGCGATGCAAGGTGACGCTGATTTATTCCCTCACGTTATTATTGCGGCACTTAAACACACTGGCGAACAATATACGCTAGTCGACGCAGAGCAAGCGATTGAAGACGCTATCACAGAAGAACGCTTAGACTTCCTCGGGATCATGCGTTTGTCAAACGAGGTAATTAGCGAGAGTTTTTTCTACAAGGCGCTAATGACGAAGATGATGGCGGACAACAAGGAAGCGAAGAAGGCGCTCGACAAACTGCTGAAATAGAACGCTATCTACGTGATTTATCGGAGGACGAAAAGGCATTAGCGGAATCATGGCGTTATTTGCGAATGAAACCTGCGGAAGTGTATTCGTTAACACCGCGCGAGTTAACGATTTTAATGCGGGCAGAGCAAGAACGTCGCTATGACGATTACGAACGTATGACAACGGGAGCGCTAATGAATAGGCAAGCGTATCATGCGAAGTCTTTAAAACCTTCCGATTTATTCAAACGACCGCTAGATACGGAATTAGCGAAGAAGAAAGCGGAAGAATTACTAGAGAAGACACGCCATACTTCGGAATGGTTATCGCAATTTACTATCGGTAACAACCGGAAGTCAACGGAATAAACGACGAAAGGAGGTCGTTATATGCAAGAGAATATTACGGTTAAGATTGGCGCTGATATAGATAATCTATCGAAAGGATTGGCGGAATCAGAACGTAAATTAAGCGGATTCGGTAAAGCGATTGGCGGAATGGCTACCGTTTTTGCGGGATTAGCGACCGTTGGTGTAGGTGCATTAACGGTAGGACTCGGAAAGTCCGTCAGCATGTTCTCAGATTTCGATACTGAAATGCGTAAAGCTGGCGCTATTTCCGGTGCTACAACGGAACAATTCGAAGCGATGAAACAAGCCGCTATTGAACTCGGAGGAAAAACGAGTAAGTCGGCGAGTGAAGTAGCGGTGGCAATGACGGAGTTAGCTGCGAAGGGATTTGACGCTAACGAGGTAATGAAGGCGATGCCCGGTATTATATCGGCGGCGGAAGCGTCAGGTGAAGACCTTGCGTTAGCGGCAGATACCGTATCGTCAGCGCTAAACATATGGGGAATTGAAGCTAGCGAATCTAGCCGTATTGCCGATGTACTTGCGCAGTCCGCAAATACGTCAGCGGCGGGTATAGACGATTTAGGCTACGTATTGAAATACGCAGGAGCACCAGCAGCTGCGTTAGGAATATCGCTCGAAGAAGTAGCTGCAGCGGCGGGAATTATGACTAAACAACATTGGTCGGTTGCGGAGAAATTCGCTTCATAAAACATTGGGAGAATTCGGTGAAAGCTAAGTTTCGCGAATGACTACGGAGGTGGTCGTTTGACTAAGACTTGTAAGATATGCGAAAAAGAATTCGAAAGTATCCATAAACAAACGTTATATTGCTCGAAATATTGTCAAGGACAATCAAAGAAGAAACCAAGGACTTGCATAAATTGTGAGTCTATTTTTATGTCGAAAAGTAAACAACAACGTTTCTGTTCTAATGAGTGCGGAGGGTTATATAACACTCGCGAAGATAGAATTACTTTAACTTGCGCAAAATGCCAATGCACATTCGAACGGACTAAAAGTAGAGTTCGTCACGATACTACTTACTGTAGTCGTGAATGTTCAGATGGGACACTAAAGCCTAGCAAAGTAACTTCTATTCAAGTCGAATGTTCGAATTGTACTAACCGATTTACTCGCGAACCGAATGCCTTAAAAGAGAAATATAACTATTGTTCTCATGACTGTTACGCGGATCATTGCGTAAAATTAGGGCTTTTACGTGGTGAGAACAACGGCATGTATAACGCGAATCTAACGCAGGAAGAACGAGAAAGAGGACGGAAGTATACGGAGTATTACGCATGGAGAACGAGCGTATTCGAGAGAGATTCCTATACATGTCAATGTTGTTTACGAAAAGGCGGAAAACTTAACGCTCACCATATACACAACTACGCAACTCACCGAGAACTACGGACGGAAGTTGTAAATGGTATAACGTTGTGCTACGAGTGTCATACGGGTTTTCATATAAAATACGGTCGCTTTAATAATAACGAGGAACAGTTAAAAGAATTCATTCGCGAAATAAGCCAATACCGAGCCGAGCCGTACGGAAACGTGCGGAAGGTGTAGAGACTAATTCGAGTAGCCTAAACGAAGTTCGCGCGGAACAGGCGTAGGCGAAAGAGACACGAGAACCCGACACCCTAACGTAAAGCCGAGGGTGAAGATATAGTCCGATACTCCGTTGAAAAGCGGAGAGTTAGGGATAAAGAGCCTTAACACGAACATTTGAATGCCGGACTTGACGGATCGAACGCAGGAACGGCGCTACGTGCGTCATTACTAGCGTTAAACAATCCCGCGAAAGCACAAGCGAAAATCATGGAAGGTTTAGGGTTTTCGCTGACAGATAGTAGCGGAGAAGCTAAAAGTCTTTCGCAAATAGTTGGAGATTTAACTGCGTCAATGGAAGGAATGACGGAAGCGGATAAAGTAGCTACGTTAGCTAAACTCGTAGGTACGGAAGCAGTATCCGGTTTCCTAGCATTAACGAAGGCTGGTCCGGCGGAAATTGATAAGATGACCGCTTCACTAGAGAATAGCGCAGGAGCATCACAGGAAGCCGCGGATAAAATGAAAGCGGGAATCGGCGGTGCGCTCGAACAGTTAAGCGGTGCGGTCGAATCATTCGCGTTATCTATCGGAGATAAACTTGCGCCATACGTACAGAAGTTAGCGGAATGGTTAGCGAATGTCGATACACAACCGTTAATTAACGGATTTACTGCGATAGTGGACGGAATCGCTGCGTTTGGTGCGAAATTTGAAGAGGTTAAATCGTCGCTCGGCGGAGAAGGCGGTATTTTATCTTCGTTAGGAATTTCTCCGGACACCGTATCAGCTATCGTAGGTTTACTCGGAACGTTAAAGGAAAACTTCTCAATCGTACTTGGCGGAATCAAAACCGTCGTTAAAGACGTATTCGGATTCGTCAAAGAATATATCATGCCGTTAGTCGGCGAGGTTGTCACGTTTGTCGTCGAGAAAATGGCAGAAATGGCGAAGTTTTGGGATGCGAACGGCGAGCAGATTCTACAGGCGGTTAAAAACGTATGGAACGGAATTAAAGCCGTTATAGACTTCGTTATGCCTGCGGTATTATTCGTAATTAAGATGGTATGGGAAAACATTAAAGGTGTCATTAACGGCGCGTTAAAGATAATCACCGGGCTTGTTAAGGTGTTCGCGGGGCTATTTACCGGCGACTTTTCGAAGATGTGGGAAGGCGTTAAGGACATATTCTTCGGTGCTATTGAGTTCGTATGGAATCTGTTCAACCTGTTATTATACGGTCGCTTACTAAAAGCGGGCGCAGCGTTATTCAAAGGATTGAAAGCGTTATTCACAGGCGGATGGGCTGCGATTAAATCGAACGCTACAACGTTCTTTAATTGGATCAAGTCGTTTGCGGATTCTTCGTTTACTTCTATGCGTACCGCGATATTTAACGCTATGGCGAAAGTGGTTACGACGATTAAAACGGGATGGGACGAAGCATTAGCGTTCTTAAAAGGTATCGACTTAAAGCAAATCGGTACGGACGTTATTAGCGGTTTCATCAGCGGAATGAAAAGTATGCTCGGTAACGTTAAAGGATTCATTACGGACTTAGCATCGCAAATACCGGACTGGGCGAAGAAGGTACTCGGTATCGCTTCACCTTCGAAGGTGTTCGCTAAAATCGGTATGTGGACGGCTACTGGACTTATCGACGGAATGAAGGGCGAAGTCAGCGCAGTTGAACGGATGGCAACGCAATTAGCCGAAGCATCTATCGCTACATTAAGCGGTACAGGCGGCTATTCAATCGCAGGTTACAAAACGCCGTCAACGTCAGCAGGCGTAAGGTCTACGTCATTAGCAACAGGAACGGCGTCAGCGAAAGCCGGCGGAGTAACGCAGCACGTAACGATTAATTCGGCAGTAGCGTTATCGCCTGCGGAAATCGCACGTAAGCAAAAACAAGCGGCGCAACAACTCGCTATGGAATGGAGGTAACGCGGTATGCAAGTTAACGAAATCATCGAATACACCAACGCAGTCGGCGTTACCTACCGTTTCATCGGGCTTGTTTCCGTTGAAGGACTAGGCGACGTTGAAGCGGATATACAACAGCAGTCAGCACCGTTTCAAGACGGTAGCACGTATATAGACGCAATGTTAGCGCCTCGCTACGTCGGTATCGAATTTATTATACGCGGTACGGATTACGCAGACATACGCAGTAAACGCTCGGCAATCGGAAGTAAGCTGAATCCGAAGTTAGGACTCGGCACATTGCGATATATCAGCGGTACGACAACGCGCGTCATTGACGCTATTGCGGAATCAGTACCGTTCTATCCCGACGGTGACGCAAGGGGCGAACGATGGCAACGCGGTACACTTACGTTTGTCTGTCCGAATCCTTACTGGCGTTCGCTTGACGTAATAGAGGAGCCGACGTTCAAGCCGTTATTTCAATTTCCGTTTGAAGGCGTTTTCGAAATGGGCGAGCAGCGTGACGAACGTATTATTACGAATCAAGGCGACGCACCCGCACCGTTGTATATCGAATTCTACGGACCAGCGGTTAATCCCGTCATTACGAATACGACGACAGCCGAGTATATCCGCGTGAATCAAACGTTAGCAGAAGGCGACTTCATGCGGATAGATACGACAGACGGACGTAAATCCGTTGAGTTCGTAGCACCGGACGGTACGGCGACTAACGTATTCAACTGGATTGACCTCGGATCGACGTTCTTTAAATTAGCGGTAGGCGATAACGAAATCGCATATAGCGCTGATAGCGACATTCAAGGCGCGATTGTAAATATAACGTACTCAAATCGGTACACAGCGGTTTAATTACCGTTGCGTGCCGTTTTTATATACAACGATTAGTACAACGACCAGACAAATGACAACGATAGAAAGGACGCGGTAAATTTGACGCAACTCTACAAATTTTTTAACAGTGCGCCGGGCGACCCTCGGACGTATCAAGCGGCAGACTTCGCAGACTACTTCGGTAGCGTATTGTCGACCGGCTTACTGCACACGGATAACGTGCCGGGCATGGCGGTTTCAGTCGAAGCAGGAACGCTTAACACGATAGTTTCCACAGGTAAGGCGATTATGGACGGACATCTATACGAAAACACGGCGTCACTTACGCTAACTCACGCAATACCCGAGCCGGACTTAGACCGTATCGACCGCGTAGTATTACGCTTAGATTTATCGAACGCAGAACGTAGTATTAAATTGCGTGTGCTTACGGGAACGCCTTCGGCAACTCCGGTAGCACCTGCGTTAACACGTTCAACGTTTATCTACGAAATATCGTTAGCGCAGATATTAGTACGCGCGAATACGGTTCAATTATTAGCGGGCGACCTCGTTGACGAACGGTTAGACGAGAATCTAGCGGGATTAGTATATTCGCTGATATCGATTCCGACTTCGCAGTTTCAAGCGGAATGGGATGCGTTTATGGCGGGCATACAGGATAGCGGATTTGCTACGACTCAATCCGTTACCGATTTGCAGACCGAGGTTACGACGCATAAGGCGGATGATGTGTCACACGTAAAGTACGGTGCTGATACCGGAACAGCTAACGCAAAGGTAGTTACATTGAGTCCTGCGCCAACTGCTTACGTAGAAGGAATGGCGATAGCGTTTAAAAACGCGGTTTTGAACACAGGCGCAGTAACCATTAATATAAACGGTCTAGGTACTAAATCCGTTCTGAAATCGAACGGAAACGCATTAACTAGCGGAAATCTTAAAGTAAATAGCGTATATACATTACGCTATAACGGCACGTCTTTTATCTTACAGGGTGAAGGAGGTGAGTACGGAACAGCAGTTGCAGGTGATGTATTGACGGGTAAAACTATTGGTACCGAAAATGGTATTGTCAACGGAACTTTAGTTCCAGGAAAGAAATCTGCAAGTGGAACAATAAGTTATACAAGCGGACCGTTGGTTATAAGTGGGTTAACATTCCGTCCATCCAAAGTAATTTTATATGCAGAATCACCACTTGCAAGTGGTTATAAATATCAGGTAGTTACAGTGAATTTTTCAAAGTTAATACCTCACTACACTACACCAACTAATAACACGATAAGCGCACACGACACCTCAACAGCCACTGCCTTACTAAGTAACGCATCAGTGCAAAACGCAGACGGGGCTAGTATTACGGGAAATGTTCTTTTCCCAAACAAGACATATTATTATGAGGCGAATGAATAGGGGGGGAACTCGATTGAATGGAATCAGACGTATCTTTTACGACAAGACAACAGGCGAAAAGATTCAAGAAATCGGACGTAATGGAGATTTTATTCTTCCAACTATCGACCAAGAAGTAGCAACCTTCACAGCTTTATCCGAACGCAACCGCAACACATTCGATGTTCTCGAATTACCATTCGGAGCATATGCGCAGGATTTCGCAGAGAGTAACGGATATCGTGTGAATGTGGCGACTAAGACGTTAGAGTTTAGTTATCCCGATCCGAACGCGCCTGAAGCACCACTAGTTTATGTGAAACCATTAACAGAACAAGTAGATAAATTAAAAGAACGTCAAGACGCTACAGAAAACGCTCTATTAGACTTATTACTAGGAGGAATGTAGAATGTACGGATTTCTATTGAACATGTGGATTATGAAGAAGATTGATTCAGCTTATTTAGCTAAAATGGTAACACTAGGGCGCATCACACAAGCTGAGTCAGATATGATTCAAGCTACACCACAATCGCCAACAGGTGAATTATCAGTAGTTCAATCAATTTAGTAAGACACATTCGGATCAAGAAGCGTCTTAACGTTAACACAACAGAGCGTCCTTCGGGGCGTTCTTTTTTATTTCACGAAAGGAGGCGTTCACAACGAAACCACTACGTATTATCACGCAAGACTTCGAACTTATCACGGAAGTAGACGGCTACAGTTCGCTACACTTTACGCGTAAATTCCACGGAATCGACGAATTAGAATTGACGATTAACCGCCATATGCGCGGTGCTGACGCTCTACTACGAGGTCGTATTATCGTAGTCGGCTCGGCGTTAAATAAAGCGTTCATTATCCGTAGTCGTGAAATCGCGTTAGACGAAGGCGGTAAGCAATCGGAGAATTGGAAAATCGTTGCACGCGGACTTAAATCCGTAGTCAATCAGCGTATCACGTTACCGCCAGTAGGCGAAGCACAAGACGCGCAAAACACCGTTGCTGAAACCGCAATGAAACATTACGTAGATGTCAACGCAGTTACTACCGATACCGCACGGATCATTCCGAACTTAACGATAGCACCGAATTTAGCACGCGGTACTTCGATACAATGGCAATCGCGTTATAAGAATCTCGCGGATGAATTAACGGAGATATCCGAATTAACAGGCGTAGGTTGGTCGGTTGCGTTAGATTACGTTAATCAAACGTGGGTATTCGATGTAGCGGAAGGACGTGACTTAACGGCAACGCAAGCGGTTAATCCGCCTGTCATATTCGCACCGCAATTCGATTCGCTAAAGACGCTAGAATACGCTACGTCCGATTTAAACTACCGTTCAGTCGCATATGTCGCGGGTCAAGGTGAAGGCGCTGCTCGACGCGTACTTACAACAGGTGGAGGCGTAGGTCTTGCACGTTACGAGTTATTCGTTGACGCGCGGGATATCGCCGAAGTTGAAACGGTAAACGAAGTAGAACAACCGATACCACTCGCTGAAATCGAAGCGTCATTGACGGCACGCGGTCAGCAACAGTTAGCGGAGTTCTCGAATGAGTCGTATTTATCCGCGCAGATACTTACGCGTTCACCGTTCGTTTACGAAGTCGATTACGACTTAGGCGACATCGTTACCGTCAAAAATGACGACTGGGGAATCGGAATGGACGCTGTCATTACGGAAATCACGGAAATATACGAAGCAGGTCAACCGCCTCAAATCGAGGCAACGTTCGGCATCGGTAGACCGACTGTATACGATAAGATACGGAAAGAGTTCAGCGATATGCGAACGGAATTAACACGGTAATAGGCAACAACGGAAGGGGCGGTGATTATGCGAAATGACGAAGAAAACGATTTCCTAGCGAAAGTATTCCTCGTATTCATGGCGATGTTTGTCGGCGTGACAGGCGGTTACATTATGCTACTCGGTACGATAACGTATTCAGCGCCAACCTACGATTTAATGGCGGGTTTACTTTCGCTGAATACGTACGGCGCGATACTAATCGGAGTCGGCGTTCTATATATTTACGCAGCTTTAAACGAGGGTAGGCGGAGGTCAGTCGGAATGTTAATCGCGGGTTTCTTCGGAGGTACGTTATTTGCGTTATATGCGACGGCAGCGTTCGAAGGGACGGACAACGTAATGATACCGCTAAGATACGCAATTACTGCGGGCTTCAACTATATACTCGCGGGCGTAGGAGGGGTAGCGTTATGGAACCGGAACAACTGAAAGACCAGTCGGCGTTCATTACGATTCGCGAACTAGCACGGACGCAGAAGGAATTACGCGACGAAGTAACCGCGAAAGTAGACGGTACTAATCGGAGGATAGACACGGTAGACGATAAGGTCGATAATTTACGCGACCTCGTATTACCATTGCTCGAAACGTCGAAACAGACGCAAGAGAATACGCGTCGCATGGCGGATAGCCTTGACCGATTTACGGAAGGACAACGTGCTACAAACGGAGTCGTCTATGATCGGTTAAGCGTCCATGACGTTGAGATAGCGAAGATGGGCGTATCAAGCGGTGCGCAAGCGGAAGTTAAGAAAGCGAACGCTACGGTGATCGTAGCCATCATCGGTGGAGTCACGACGCTAATTGCGAGTCTATTTGCGTTAGCGCCGTACTTGTTCGGCTAAAGGAGCGGAATTATGCAGACGACGGAAAAAGGAACAGCGACACCGACGGCAGACTGACTGACACGCGCGGCTAACTGTTCCGATTATAACGATACACTATTCGAGGGGGAAACGCAATGAATAACGAAGTTAAACGTATTGACAACGGTACTATTATAAGAACGGTATTACTAGCGTTAGCATTACTGAATCAATCGCTTGTACTCGCAGGATATTCGCCACTACCGTTTGAGGACGCACAAGTCGAGGTATTCTTATCCGGTGCATTTACGGTAGTTACCGCAATTTGGACGTGGTGGAAGAATAACGATATCACACGCAAAGCACGCAAGGCTGACGAATTAGCGAAACGAAACGGGTTGGCGTAAATGGCGTACACACGCGTAAGCAAACTTATTCCGCAGTCCGCGTATAAATTAAAAGCGCCTTACGATATGACTCCGCAATATATTACGATTCACAATACGTGGAATGACGCGTCAGCTTTATCCGAAGTAGCGTATATGTCTACGAATAAGAACGCTACATCGTTCCACGTAGCTATTGACGATAAGCACGCGGTTGAAGCAATTCCATTCAGCCGTAACGCATGGCACGCAGGCGACGGTAGTAGAGGCGATGGCAATCGTAAGTCAATCGGTATCGAAATCTGCTACTCGAAGTCAGGCGGAGATAAATACCGTCAAGCCGAGGCGAACGCAATCGAATACATCGCGCACTTACTTAAACAATACGGATGGACTATCGATCGTGTCCGCTGGCATAAGGATTGGTCGGGCAAAAACTGCCCTCACCGTATTCTTGACGAAGGGCGTGCGTCGGTTGTACGTGACTCTATTACACGGAAGTTAGCGGAGTTAAACTCACCGCCAGTAGTCGCGGAAGTAAAAGGCGTGACTAAACCGGCACAACCGAAGGAGGGCACACGCATGTTTAAACCTACGACAGACACGTTGAACAACGAAATGTACCTTACGCTAGACAAGGCGCATAAAGACGGTATTCTTACGTCTGAACAATGGGCGCAGAAAGCGAAAGACGGAACACTTACGCTAGATGACGCGGTCGCACTTACGGCTACCATCGTAAGACGCGCGTATTTAGATAAGGATAAATAAATAAAACGCCTCACCTCGTAGATAATTACGGAGTGGGGCGTTTTTCTGCGTTATACGGCTTCGCCAACTTGACGGAGTATCTTTAGGAATAGCGGCGACATCTGTACTAAAACGTAGCCAAGACCCGCGTTCATAATCGTCTGCCATGCTTTCTCCGAATTTCCTACCATGAAATAGAAGCATCCGCCTATCATAATTACGCTAGCTATCGGAAAGCTAATCGCTACCATTAACTGAATCAGCGGATCGAGTACGTTAGCTAGCATTTCGAGCGAAGTGTCTGCGATGATTCCCGTATTAGTCGGCATATTCACGGGTATATATTGCGGTGCTTGTGCGAGTGCGTTAATTGCGGTATCTACGGGCGGTGGCGGTGGCTGAACGGTGACAGTCGTAGTAGAGAATGAATCGGCTAACTTTCGGTAAACTAGCGGAGTGGACGCAACAATCGGAATCAAACTGGCGAAGATTAACGTTTTCTTATCAGCGTAGTGACTTTCGGTAATAACGGTTTCATTTAACAAACGTATTCCTCCTCGTTATTTTATATCGGCAATCGTATACACTTGCGTATTCGGTAACGCCTTACACGCTTCTTGTAATTGCTTACGTCTTAATTCGCTTGTCGTCAGCCACACAACCGTAGGGAAGTGACCGAGTTTCTGCGTAATCAAACCTTCGTCAGCTAACGTTTTGTAACGTGATACTTTCGATTTATTTTCTTTCATCGTCTGTGAGCGGTCGACTTCGAGGAAGTGGTAGCGTAATGCGCGCATATACATAGCGTCAACCACTACGTTAGTCTTTCCGTCGGATACTTTGATTTCGCTTTTCCAATCCGTAGGGCAACCGGAGAATAGCCAAAACTCGTTACGCATAATCGCATGTGCTACGTGACCTCCTCGCTTGCGTATCTTATCGCAGCCTACGTAAGTCCTACCGTCTTTACTAAGGTAGTAAATCGATTGATAACCGTCACGGATACTCGTAAGATACTCCGATAGCCTACCGAGAACTCGATTCGTATTCCTTACCGTTCCTAAACGGAAGTACCTGCGTAGCTGATCGCGTGTCATGAAGTCATGCTTGCGTAAAAGTAACAGTATCCGTTCTTCGCGGTTGCTTAACCGTTTCTTTTTCAACCTTCGCGACCTCCTTTCGTATGTGCGGTGCTAACGTGGTCTGTATGATTTCCGATGTAATCAGCGGGGTCTGTAAGATTTCACGTTTATCTGCCGTCTGATATATCGCTCGCCCTTTAATCTGCGGTATTAATTCCGCGCCAGCTTCGTCTAATACAACGCGTGAAGCCGTTGCCGACTGTACACGGAACGACAGTTTAGCGTCGGAATTTTGCTTACATTGACGCGGTATTACGTCGCCAGTCGGATATTGAGTCGCTAGTATTTGGCGGAATCCTAGACCTGCGCCTAGTCGTGCTATCTGCGACATTAACGTCTGACATTCGGACTTCAACGCTTTATCCGCTTTGCCGATGGCTTCCGCTGGGTTCAGTTCGCCTACTTCGTCAATTACGATAAAGTGGCGTTCTTTGAAACCGGCTTCCTGTACGTTCTTCTTTCCGATAGTGCGTAGTCGCGTCTGAACCGCGCGCATCTGCTCGTAGGCGTTCTTTAACGTTGCTAACGCTTCTTCCGGTTCGTATGCGATGGATACCGTTTGCCTAGCGTTCTCATAGTCGCACAGTTCGACTCCGCCTTTTAAGTCGATAAGATACAGACGGACGTGATCCGGCTTAGACGTTATTAAACTCGTAAGCATAGCGTTAATAAAATTAGACTTTCCGTATCGCGTTGCACCTCCGAGAACCATGTGCGGTATACGCTCGAAATCGTGATACTTAAACGTATCTTTTTCGCGTGTCATTCCGACTGGAACACGCCATCCTTCGCCTGCATGAAACGGTACTTCGGTAGCAAGCGGTTTATTGTATACGCGTAACGTTAGTAAGCCGTCGAACGATAATTCGAGTTCCTTCCGTTCGGTCAGCTTATTCGTCATTAGCGCTTTGATACTATCGAGGATATTTGCGTCAAGTTGCAACGTCTTAATGTCCGCTAATGTAATCCGTTGTCTGCGGTTGTTTAAGCCGTCTTCGAGAATCCGCTGCTTTGCGAGGTAATCATCGAAGCTACGTCCGAGCGGTATGCGGTACTTATATTCGTAGCCCCATTCGTACGCTTTCTTCCGTATTAATTGCGTCGTTAACGTATCCTTTCCGTCCTTAACGTTGAGTCCGCTTAATGAAATAATCCGCTGAATCTTACCGCTATCATTCGATGCGATTCCGTTCTTTTGCGTGAACGCTTTTAAAGCAATTCCGCCCATAATTCCGGTGGTTAAAATTTCGAATAACATTCGCTCACTCCTTTTAAAAGGTAGCGCCACACCGGTTATCTTACGTAGTAAGAGTTGCACCGATATGGACGCTTGAAAGTATTCGGTAAACGTTGACATAACGCAGTTTTACGTGTTCCCGTTAATAGTGGTGCGGTGGACTTCGATTAGGAACGGTTATTTTCGTCGAGTCGACGGAAGTATTCACGCATAGCTTCGCGGTAAATGTGCGATCGTTCGCGTCGCGGAATCTTCTTAATACGCTCAATTAAATCCTTATCGTGTTCCGGGTGCAACTTTGCTGCGATTTGCGGGTCTTTGTCAGTCGCCATGTTTACGTCCTTTCTAAAATGTACTAAACCGTTCTAACTTTTATTACATGTTATTAGAGCGGTTCTAAAAATGTTACAAATATTTATTTCGACGCTAACTCCGGTTATCCTTTATTTACCGTTTGCATACGATGGTATTACAAACATGCCGTTATCTTCCGTTCGATAATACGCATGTAATACGAAGGAGGACGTAAGCATATGAGTAAGTTAATACTCGGAATTGATGCGGGTAATTACGAAGGGAAAACGGTAGGCGCACAAGGAGTCGACGTATGGAAGACGAATATTAGCGGACTTACCGAACGCAAGGTAGCGGAGGTATTCGGAGAAGACGATATGGAGTTCAGCGTAAACGGTCGCGCAGGACTCGCCGGCACTATCGCTAAATACGAATCACGGCGCAAGTCAAACGGTATGTACGGTCAATCTAAAGCGCATTGGCAAACGGAAGTCCGCGTATTGTTATCCGTCTATCGTTACGCAATGAAATACGGCGTTAATACGTCGAGGGTAAGTTTAGTCACCGGTCAGCCTTACGTTGGTCATACGGAAGCAGAGAAAGGCGTTTTGAAGGCGCTATTACAACGGACGCACGAAGTATCGGTTAATGGCAACCGTATGAGCATTACAATAGAAGAAGTCGGAGTCGCGCCGGAAGGCGTAGGCGCGTTCTTTAGTCAGCCGGCGCAAACGTGTAAAGTCCTGGATATCGGTTCGGGAACGGTTAACGCGATTAGCTTCGAAGATTACCGCGTAACGAATTACAATTCGGATACGTTTAACTACGGAACGGAGGTCGCGTCAGCAAACGAAGTAGTAGACGGTGCAATACAAGATACGGTTGCGCTCGGTTGGAATACGCAGGATAAGGTGTATGTCTGCGGAGGAAGTGCAGCGCAGTTATTACCGGAGATAAAACGTTTCTATATAAACGCGGAGTTACTTGCGCCAGTTTATCGCGGTGAACAACTCGCAACTAAATACGCTAACGCCGTCGGCTTTTATACGTTAGCGAACGGATCATTCCGATGAAAAAGCGGAAGGTTTTGCAAGCGTCGTTCAACCTCGAAGATACGTTTGAAGCGGATTTACTTACGTATGCAATCGCGCAAGGCGACGTAAGCAAGTATATCAAGCGGTTGATTTACGTGGATAAGGAAGGATTTCGGAAGCCTGCGGAGGTGCGAACGGTGGAAACGGATGTTTTAAGGGAGGCGATGAATTCCGTTAAGTTATAGAAAAACGCCCCACGAATGCGAGGCGCTTGTCCTATTATATATCGTCCATTCTAGCTATAACGGAATACTCTTCCGCAGATTTCTTAATCGACGTATTCGATACGTGAGCATAACGTTTTACCATATCGTATTTTGAGTGACCGAGTATATTGCGTAAGTCCTCCATATTACCACCGTTCTCTAACCACGCAGTCGCAGCGGTATGACGGAAGATATGCGCGTGAACTGGCTTTGTAATGTACGCTAAATCTGCGTAGTTCTTGAGCCGTTGGTTATATCGGTTACGGTCGTAAGGCGTTCCCTTTTCCGTAGCAAATACGTATTGTGAAGAAGTAGTGAAATCGTTCTCTTTCATTAATTCAGTTAACAAGCGCAATGTACGTTTAGTAATCGGAACCATTCGAGCAATACGATTCTTAGCGATACTTGCCCGTATAATAACGAATCCTTTTTCGTGGTCGATATCATTACGTTGTAAATGCGTTGCTTCGGTGATACGTAGCATAGCGTCTAATAAAAGAACGGTTAGGACGTAATCACGGAACGACGTATAATACGTTTTATCCATTACGCTAAGAATGCGAGTGATTTCGGTGTCCGATAATACTTCGATTAATTCCTCCGGTTGTTGAACGTTTGATACGGCAATTAGCGGATTGTTCTTAATCAGCAAATTCGTCTGTAACGTATTGAACATAACCTTGAGCGTCTTTAGCCGCGTGTTGATAGTCGCAGGCTTTAATCCGACTGACTTCGTTTTACGGTGCGATATCTTGCGGAATTGAACGTGTTCCTGTTGCATATACGTTAACCATTCGCGTACGAAATCGGTGGTAATCGTCTTAACGTGGTAATTACCTCCGCGAATTTCGATGTAATCGCAAAACTGCGTGAAGTTCGTTTCGTATTGCTTAATCGTACGTGTAGCGATACCTTCGGATACTTTAATTTTTACGAATGCTTTGAAAAGCGTGCGGATGTCTTCCGATTCTAACTCGGGTATCTTCGCATGATTGGCGACAAAGTTACGTCGCTTACGCATAATATCGACCTCTTTTCCGTATGGTTCGACGAATGGGTAACGCAGGGTAGCGCTAATACGCACCTATACGAGAAAACCCCGCCTACGCAAACGTTGAGTGAACGCTTGGTATAACGGGGTTTCTACCGGAAGATGATCCCGACTGGGCTCGAACCAGCGACCTCCACCCTGTCAAGGTGGCGCTCTCCCAGCTGAGCTACAAGATCGTTTTTACTAGGACAAATTCTATTATATCGCTGTGGACTAAATAGTCAA
>Ga0180008_1001181_pt1 | contig 17300 bp, 12 predicted proteins | sample MM_PW_MetaG_FD_121121 | JGI IMG/M metagenome (GOLD analysis project Ga0180008, IMG submission 121121) | Groundwater microbial communities from the Aspo Hard Rock Laboratory (HRL) deep subsurface site, Sweden - MM_PW_MetaG | ecosystem: Environmental > Aquatic > Deep subsurface > Groundwater...
CATGTGACGAATTCCCGTGAAACTCATCATTGTTGCTCTCTACGTTGTCTCCATTGCGTATGTACACCTGCGTGGCCGGGTGCGACATAAGCTGGGCCGTCAATTAAGCGACCACTCGACCTTCCTTGCACCGGTCAATTGCTTTCTCTACCTGTTTTCCAGGCTGCCCGGCCGCCCGTACCTTTCGCCCAGCGACTTTCCCGACCTGAGCCCACTTCAGGAGCATTGGCAGGAGATTCGCGAGGAAGGCCAGAACCTGATGCGCGCCGGGGAGATCAAGCGTTCGGACCAATATAACGACGTAGGTTTCAACTCCTTTTTCAAGTCGGGCTGGAAGCGTTTCTACCTCAAGTGGTACGGCGACAGTCACCCCTCGGCCATGAAGCTGTGCCCACGTACGACTGAGCTTGTACAAAGCATCGGCTCGATCAAGGCGGCGATGTTTGCCGAACTGCCGCCCGGCTCCAAGTTGGTCCGCCATCGCGATCCTTATGCCGGCTCCTATCGCTACCACCTGGGGTTGGATACGCCCAACGACCCGGGCTGCTACATCAACGTGGACGGCGAGAACTATTACTGGCGTGACGGTGAGGCCGTGATGTTCGATGAGACCTACATCCACTATGCCGAAAACACCACGGCACAAAACCGCATCATTTTGTTCTGTGATATTGAGCGACCGATGAAGTACCGTTGGGCCGCGGCGTTCAATCGCTGGTTCAGCCGCAACGTCATGGCCGCCGCCGGCTCGCCCAATGATGCCGGAGACAAGACCGGTGGCTTGAACCGTGCCTTTACCCGCCTGTACAAGATCCGCCTGCGGGGCAAGGAACTGAAAAAGCGCAACCGCACCCGTTACTACCTGGAGAAGTGGGCGATCTTCGCTGGCCTGGCAGTGGTTTTCGTGCTGGTCTGAGGGCCAGCCTTTTCAAGCGGGGACTCCCGTAGAGCGGTATCTGGGGCGTTGGAAAAACTGTGTTACACCTGCCTGGAAACTATTTAGTTACCAAATCCGAACCCAGCGCGTAGCGTGGTATCGAATGCAGGTATTCCTCGCCCAGAGAATCTTTGTCATGAACAGCCGCACGCGCAGCCTTTTGGTGCTGGTCCTGGGCCTTGCCTTGAGTGGCGGGGTGCAGGCGCAGAACCTGCCCGGCAACAACAATCCGTATAACAGCCCGATCAAGCGGGCCAATCCCAACAGTATGCAGGGCACCCAGCCCAATATGCCTGCCACGCGCGGCACCTCTGTCGCACCGGTGCCTCGCCCGCCAACCCTGGAAAACGGTGGTATCGGCAACCGTTACCCGCAACGTGATGCGCCACCTTCACGCCCCGTCACCCAACCTTCAGCCCCGACGCTAGATGCCAATGGCAATCGCCGGCCCTGAACGAAAGGAATCCCACGGTATGTTTCTACGCAAAGCCTTTTTAGCGACCTGCTGCGCCAGTGCGCTGGCAACCGCGCTTCCCACGTTTGCCGCCGATACCCGGCAGTTCCCAAGTGAGCAGGGCAGCATCACCGCGACCCCGATTGTCACCGGCCTGGACCATCCATGGGCTGTGGCATTTTTGCCAGACAAGCAGGGTTTCCTGGTGACCGAACGGCCAGGTGCACTGCGCTTTGTGAGCGCTGATGGCAAATTATCCGCACCGCTCAGTGGGGTGCCGCAAGTGTGGGCCAAGGGGCAGGGCGGTTTGCTGGATGTGGTGCTGTCGCCTGACTTCAAGGAAGACCGCCTGGTCTATCTGTCCTACGCCGAAGGTGGCGGCGAGGGCGGCAAGGCTGGCACCGCGGTAGGACGTGGCCGCTTGAGTGATGACTTGAGCGGCCTGAAGGACTTCCAGGTGATCCTGCGCCAGGAGCCCAAGTTGTCTACCAGTAATCACTTCGGCTCGCGCCTGGTGTTTGACCGTGATGGCTACCTGTTTGTAACCCTGGGCGAGAACAATGATCGCTCCACGGCCCAGGACCTGGACAAGCTACAAGGCAAAGTGGTGCGAATCTACCCCGATGGCCGGGTGCCGGATGACAACCCGTTTGTCGGTCAGCCTGGGGCCAGGCCGGAGATCTGGTCCTATGGCCAGCGCAACCCCCAGGGCGCAGCGCTGAATCCCTGGACCGGCACCCTCTGGGAAAACGAGCACGGCCCGCGCGGTGGTGATGAAATCAATATCATCGAGCGTGGCAAGAACTACGGTTGGCCCCTGGCGACCCATGGCATCAACTATTCCTTGCAACCAATTCCCGAGGCTAAGGGCAAGACCGCCGAAGGCACTGTGGGGCCCCATCATGTGTGGGAAAAATCACCAGCCATCAGCGGCATGGCGTTCTACGACGCCGATCGCTTCAAGGCCTGGCAGCACAACCTGTTTATCGGTGCCCTGGCCAGCCAGGAGTTGATCCGCCTGCAGTTCGACGGCGACAAGGTCGTCCACGAAGAGCGCCTGCTGGGCGAGCTGAAGGCACGGATCCGCGATGTGCGTCAGGGCCCGGACGGTTTTCTGTACGTGCTCACGGATGAGGATAATGGCGTGTTGTACCAGGTGGGGTTGAAGCAGGATTGACCCGTTCAGCTTGCCGGCGACAGCCGTGCAGCAGTTAGCGATGATGTGTCATCAAAACCTTCATCGCCGGCAAGCCGACTCCTACAGTCCCAGTTCGGACAGCCCCGGATGATCATCCGGGCGTCGCCCCAGCGGCCAGTGGAATTTGCGTTCGCTTTCCTTGATCGGCATGTCATTGATGCATGCATGTCGGTTGGACATCAGGCCGTCCTGGTCAAACTCCCAGTTCTCGTTGCCGTAGGAGCGGAACCAGTTGCCGGAATCGTCGTGCCATTCATAGGCATAACGCACCGCGATACGGTTGCCGGTAAACGCCCATAACTCCTTGATCAAGCGATAGTCCAGCTCCCTGGCCCATTTGCGGGTAAGGAAATCCTTGGCCTGCTCACGGTTTTGGGCGAATTCGGCACGGTTACGCCATTTTGTGTCCAGGGTGTAGGCCAGCGACACGCGCTGCGGGTCCCGGGAGTTCCAGCCGTCTTCGGCAAGGCGGATCTTTTCAATGGCCGATTGTTCGGTAAAAGGCGGCAAGGGCGGACGCACTTGTGCATTGGCGGTCATCTGACGGCTCCTTTAGAACGTTAATAGTTAAACCAACTTTCAAAGCGCCAATAATGTTCGCGCCATGCATTGCGCATTATCGGCGGCTGTTACATCACCCATGATCAGGGCGATGGTAATGGCGCCATCGACCAGGATCAGCAGGTGCGCGGCCTGTTTCTCCGGGGCAGGGGTGCCATGTGCCTTGCACAGTTCAAGCAGGTACTCGAACAGTTTGAGTTTGTGGGCCTTGGCCAGCAGCCGTACCGGGTCTTGCGGGTCACCGGTTTCGCCGCTGGTGTTGATAAAAGCGCAGCCACGAAAGTCTGCGGTGTCGAACCAGGCCTTGAGCGCGCTGAACACACCGAGCAGGCGGGCATCGCTACCTTTGTATTGCTCGACCTCGTGGCGAAGCCACAGCAGCCAGCGCTCGTCGCGTCGTTGCAGGGCGGCGATCACCAGTTCGTCCTTGTTGGTGAAGTAACGGTAAATACTTTTCCTGGAAACCCCGGCGGTTTTCACCAACAGATCCATGCCGGTGGCAGCAATGCCATGCCGGTAGATCAGTTTCTCGGTGACGTCCAGGATAATGTCGCGGGTTTCACTGCTGGTCATATCGTTCATGGGATAAACAGTAGAACGATCGTTCTTCTTGGTCAATGAATTATTTTAAGCCCCCAGTGGGCAGACCTGGAGAGCCCCATGGTGTAAGCTCTCGGGCTCTTCGGATTCGATCATTGCGAGCCCTATGCCGTCGTTATTCAAACGTTCCCTGCTGCCCAAGTTGCGCGGTTTCCCCCTGACCACCGATGGGATTGAGGTGCTGTCCGGCGCCGCCGAGTTTCGTCGCTGCCTGCTGGAGAAAATCGCCCAGGCCCAACACCGTATCTATATCGTCGCCTTGTACCAGCAACAGGACGAAGCGGGCCAGGAGGTGTTTGACGCGCTGCATGCAGCCAAGGCCGCGCGGCCCGAGCTGGACATCGTGGTGGTGGTTGACTGGCTGCGGGCCCAGCGCGGGTTGATCGGTGCGGGCAAACAGCCGGGCAACAGCGCCTGGTACCAGGCGATGACCCAGTCACACCCGACACACGTGCCGGTGTACGGCGTGCCGGTGCAGACCCGCGAGTTGTTTGGCGTGCTGCATCTGAAGGGCTTTGTGATCGATGACAGCGTGCTGTACAGCGGTGCCAGCCTCAACAATGTGTATCTGCACAAATTCGATAAATACCGCTTTGATCGCTATCACCTGATCCACAGCAAGCCACTGGCTGACTCCATGCAACACCTGGTGGAGCACGGCCTGGTGGCTTCCAAGGCGGTGTGCCGCCTTGATCTGCCCAACCTGCCCAGCACGCGCAGCTTGCGCAATGACATCGGCGACTTGCGCAGCCGGCTTAAGCACGCGACCTATGACACCACGGCCGGTCAGGCTGGCCTTGACGGGTTGTCGGTCAGCCCGTTGCTGGGGGTGGGCAAGAACAACCCACTGAGCCGGGTAATCTGCGAGCTGATCGCCAGTGCCCAGCAGCAATTGACCATCTGCACCCCGTATTTCAACCTGCCATTGCCGGTGACCCGGGAGATCAACCGTGCGCTGGCGCGAGGGGTGAAGATCGACATCATCGTGGGCGACAAGACCGCCAACGACTTCTACATCCCGCCCAGCGAGCCTTTCAGGATCATCGCCGCGTTGCCGTATCTCTACGAAATCAGCCTGCGTCGCTTTGCCAAGCGCCACCGGCGCATGATCGACAACGGCCAACTCAACCTGCACCTGTGGCGCGATGGGGATAACACCTATCACCTCAAGGGCATGTGGGTCGACGAGCGTTACACCTTGCTCACCGGCAATAATCTCAACCCCCGGGCCTTTCGCCTGGACCTGGAAAACGCCTTGCTGATCGACGACCCCCAGGGCCAGTGGCTGGCGCCACGGCGCAGCGAGCTTGAGGAGATTTACCAGCACACCACGCGGATCCAGGGCTACCAGCAGTTGCAGACGCTGGTGGATTACCCCGAAGCCGTCGGCAAGTTCTTACGCCGGGTCAGCCGGGTACGCATCGAGCGGTTGTTGTATCGGATCCTCTAACTGACCTGTCATCTCCAGGGTGCCGCAACGGCGCCCGTGCCTGCCGGCACGCCTGAAAACACTTCGTGTCAGTTCTTTAACCTGTGTTCCGAGTCTTCCTACAATCTCTCCAGGCTGGGCCTTGTAGCGTTGCATTGGCAGTTCTTGCGGAGAAGAACTCTCGCCCTCCCTTAGGTGAAGAGAACTGGAAATGTCGACATACAGTGTAAAGAGCGCAGACACTCCGTTTAACGTTGTGACAGGCATGGGGCAGGGCAACACACACCCTGAACCGACATCCTTATCGGTCAGTGCACTGCCGGCACCTGAAGTAAAAAGCGCGCCACCAACCTCACGTAATAAGTCCTCGATGCTTGGCCGGCTTACGCGAGTCAGGCTTGAATTGCCGCAGCAGCGCAAAAAGCGTGACAGCCCCACCGGCAATCGCGATTCGCCGCCGCCGGCTTTTCCATCGGCCGCAGAGGCTGCAAAAGACGATAAACAGCTGCAGGACGCTCTCACTCATTGGTTGAGCACCGGCAAACTCAAACGCAAGCCCATACCCGACAATGCTTCGATCAAGCCGTACGTGGACCTTTACCGCGACGCGGTGAAGGACGCGGCTGTGCAGGATTGGCTTGCGTCCAAAGGTTTCAGGTTATCGACAGTGCGCATTTACCGCGACGGCGTAGAGGGAACCGTGGTTCGCGATGGCGTTGAGACGAATCAACGATTTACCACGACCGATGGGTCTGGTTGGTGGGAGGTGAGTGGCAAGGTCAGGGCGGTTGAGCGGCTCCTATCGCCCAGCGACCTGGGGATCTTGCTGCCAGAGCCGAACACTGGTGACTTTATTCACGTTGACGTCATTCTCGATTTTTACGGGGTCAAGACACCAAACGAAAGCGGCAGTGGCACGCAGCTTGGCAAGCAACTTAAAGAAGAAGGCTGGCCCGGGATTCCCGAGCAAAAGCGCACCGATTGGCATCAGCAGTACACCCAACTCTTGCAGCAGAACAGCGACCAGGATGACCGTCCGCGTCTGGCCACTCAGTTGCAGGCGCTGGTCGAGGGCAAGGCACAGGATGACGATCTCGACCTGGCCGCGCAGAGTGTGGATATCGATCCCCAGTCGAGCCTGGCACAGAAAAGCCGCCCGCTACGGGAGCGTTTTGCGCAGTTCATGGCAACCCCTGCCTTCAGGGCGTTCGTCGATAAAATCGGTTTTGGCCAGGACGGTCACGTTTATCGCATCCATGATGGGCAGTTGGAACTACGCAACCGCCTGAGTCGTTGGACTTCGCTGCAAGCCTTTCTCGATGACGAGATCAGCAAGACTCTGGTTTTAGGCAGCGCAGAGGAAAAGGCCCGGGCCCTTGAGCTGAATGCAAGCTTGAATCGGTTGGTGGACATGGGCAAGGAAACCGGTGGCGCCCTGTATTCTGTCCCCCTGTATGACCTGCGCCAGGTCCTGGAGTATTCCGGGCTGGGGGCTCCTGACTCCGTCGCACAGGCACGTGTGGCACTCGACTGGCTGAACAATCAATTGCCCCCGGCGCCGATGGTGGCGGACTACGCGGGTTTAACACCCTACACCTGGGGGCCAGGGGCGCTGTCGCCCAACGACATCACGGTGCTGAGAACCCAAGCCAGCAGGCCGGGTTCGGTCACCGCACTGTTGTGCGACTTTTCGGCCGGGCCGAACCTGCCTGCCGACCCGGATCTGCAGCTTCAAGCGTTCTTCGATTCGCCCAGAGCCCTGGTTAAGGCACAGCAACTGGCGGTCACGCTGAATCTGGCTGAGGTCGCAGACGGCGCGGCGCTGACAAGGGGCGCTCGCCACCAACTGCTGGCGGTCGCGATCAAGGCAAGTGTGGTCAGCGATGTGCCAGGTGTGCCAGGCGTGGTTGCCGGCTATGAGATCTATCAACCGAGCAACCTCGGCCGCTCGATAAACCAAGTGCGCCAGGATATCCAAACGCATTTGATTGAACGCAAGGGGGCCAGCGCCAGCGCTGCACCATTGATCGCCCACCTGTTACTGGCACAGGCGGCCCCTGAGTTTCTGATCAAGCCAACGCCGAGTGTGCCAGCACAGGCCCCTGAAGCCCTGAAGTTGCAGCCTGGGCAGGTGAGCATCGGTTCGACTGCTTGGCTGAACCTGCGTCTGGGCTGCGCCATGGCTGAAAAGCTCGGAGGGGCGGGCAGTTCGCGAGCGCTGAACATCACCCAAACCCTGGCCCTGAGCCGACTCGATGCTGCGGGGCCTGCACAGGCAGAGCTGATCAAAAGCCTCGGCGCCCAACCCTTGCTGGACTGGGCGGTGATGGCCGGGATATTTCCCAAAACTTCCGATGGGCGCTACTCCCCAGGGGACTACCTGGCTGCCACACAGGCATTCACCGACCGGGAAAACAGCACTCGCGAGGCGTTCAAGACCCTGACGAGCGCACCACCCACCCGGACCAGCCTGCTGGTGCAGCAGTTGGCGACACTGTTTCCCGAATTGACTGAGGACGAGATCCGCAACTTCAAGCTCGAACTTGATACCGACGTGCCTTTTAACCCAAGGCGACATGGTCACCTGGAGACTCGCCAGCCCTACTTGACCGAAGTGCTCCTGACTGAACAGGCGGAGAAGGACCCGCTGGTTGCCGCGGGCGATTGGGTGAGCAACCTTTTTGGCGGTGAAAAAAAGTACACATTCATTCACCCCAGCATTTCCCAGGAAACCTTTAACGAAAGAATCAAAAACCTGCCGCTAATCGCGCCTTTGGTCACGCCGGCCGTGGACCAGTACATCGCCGATACCCGTAGTGCCCAGGCAACGGTGATCCGGTTGATGATCGCCAACGCACCGCTGGAGGTGCGCCGGGCATTTGAGGTCGGCAAGCTCGAATTCTTTACCGTGCGCGAAGAGACTGGGCAGCCCTTGAAGGACGATGAGGGCGAGCATTCCAAGGTGCAGGAAAAAAGGGGCAAGCATGGCCTGTTGATACGTTACGAAACGGGGGCGGCGACCCCGAGGTTCGGCTACTACGAAGTCTTCCCAGGCTTGATGAAAATGGTCAAGCGTGAGGACTTGAGCTACCGCCTTGGGCTAAATGGCGTGACGCAAAAAGGCCAAGTCCCCCATGGGCCTTTTGCTTATGTCCAGGAGGATTTTCGCCATGCAAAGCTGGAGAAGTTCGACTTCCAGGCCTATTCCCAGGGCTCCGACCCGCGTCCGGGGGTAGGGTCCAAGGTCATTCTTGAGCAGGCTCGCGAGCCGTTACCCGGCCAGATCTTGTCCAAATGGCCGGGCCCTGCCGCGGTCTATGTCCCCAATAGTTGGGCTTCGACTCGCTCGCGCGATATCACCAGGACCGTGCTCGACAACACGTTCGAGGACAAGCGCGAGCTGCTGCTGGAGTACGCCAATCAACCCACAAGGCAGCAGCGTCGCCGCAGCTACCCCTTTGATTCCGGCAAGATCCTGACCCAGGAAAACCTTAGGACGGTTCTCAGTCTTATCCCGTTTATAGGCGCGGTTGCCGACATTGCCGATGGGAACATCAAGGGCGGTATCAGGGGGCTGTTGATAGACTTTGCGTCATTTACGCTGACAGGCGGCCTGGCCAGCGCGAGGGCATTCTTCAAGGGGGTCAAGGCCGTTATCCCCTATAGCGGCCGTGCTTTTGGCCACGGCTTGAGGGAGAGCGGGCTGCTGGTTCGTAGTGTGTTCAACCCCCTGGATGGCAGCGTCGATGTGGTGAAATCCGCACTGAAAATCACCGAGCGCGGCAAGAGGGTGCTGGCAGGTGAGTTGGTGACTGTCGGTTCAGGCATTTACCTGCCCACCATAGCCTTTGAGAAGTGCCGCTGGGGGTTGGGCGCCTATGATGCCGTGCTTGGCAAGCCGCCTGCCGCCCCCCAACGGGTGGGCCAGTTGGGCGTGAGCCAACAGTGTGCGGTGTACGCCGTGCATATGAACGACAAGTGGTATGCGATCGACCCGGCGACCCTTAAACCTACCGGCGCTCCCCTGAACGACTTCACGGCAGATACCGTCATGTGAAAACCGGGTGGGCATCCGCTCAACGCGCTGCCGGGGCCGGCCACAGCGCAATGAGCAGCAGCAGGGCGGCGGCGACCAGGTACGGTAGCCGCGGCTCGACGGCATAGATCAGGGTCCCGGCCAGAGGCCCGACCACCACGCCCAAGCCTTGTGCTGCACCCACTGAACCGGCTGTAGCGCCTTGTTCCGAGGCATCCACCGCGTTGGCCGCCAGTGCGGCGAACGATGGGAAGATCCAGCCCATACCGGCCGCCGAGACGAAGAAGCACAGCCAGAGGATCCATGCCGTATCGGCGAACATGCTGCCGGCAAACCCCAGGGCCGAGACGATGGCGCCGACGCGGATCATCCGCAGCGGCGGCCATTGGAGTTTGCGCACCAGCAATTGCGAGCAGATCAGGGCCAGGCCAACCATCGTCAGGGCAATCCCGGCGGTTTGGGCGGCGTCGGCCGGGTTCATTTTCAGACGATCCAGGGCAAAAAAGCCCACGGTGATCTGGGCGATGGACACACAAAGCATGGCGGCAAAGGCCACCACCAGCGGCCGGCGCAAGCGTGGGTCAGAGAGGTTGACGGCCTTGGGCGGTTGCTTGAGGTGCAGTTCCTGGCGTGGCAGTTTCACCAGCAACACCAGAAAACCCAGCATCGGCAGCAGCGCCATGGCATAGAACGGCAGGCTCAGGCTGTAGCGGGCCAGCAGCGCGGCAATCGCCGGCCCCAGCACCAGGCCGCAGGCATTGGCCGCCCCCAGCGAGGCCATGGCTTTGGCGCGGTGGGCAGGCTCGATGTTGTCGGCGATCAGCGCATAGCCACCCACTGGAATCGCGGCGTAGAACACCCCGATCAAGCCACGCCCCAGCACCAGCCCGATAAACGCCAGCATGGCCGAGGGCAGCAACTGCAGGGAGGCGTCGATAAACACGCACAGCGCCCAGTACGCCAGGGTGAAACCGCCAGTGCCCAGCAGCAGCACTCGCCGCCGACCCACGCGGTCACTGGCCTGGCCCCAGGGGCGTGCCAACAGCATCCAGATCACCCCGGATACGGTCACCGCCGTACCGGCCTGCCACGTCGCCAGCCCCAGCACTCGGGCGATGGGGCCGATCAGCGAGACGAACGCCATCATCGCCATGGTGCAGGCCATATTGGCGATCAGCAGGGGGCGCAGGTTGAATGAGACGGTGGTGGGCAAGGCCGCATCAATGCGGGTGGCCGAATCGGGCATGGGAAATCTTCCGTGAGTGGGATCGATTGAACGTTATAGGTAAGACGGTTAAACGCAAAGCGCGATTAACCGAGATGATAGGGGTCTACAGCGGTGTGCGGGCTTGTACCTTTTCTGCTGGCTGACAGACCGCCATCGCCGGCAAGCCGGCTCCTACAGGGGTTCTCGGTCGGGCAGAAGTATTGGCCACGCCACAAATCAAATGTAGGAGCCGGCTTGCCGGCGATGGCGACCTGTCAGTTCAACCCCAACTTGCCGCGCAGGGTCGAGAGGTCTTCGGCCAGGGTATTGACCGGTCCGACCAGGGCCTTACGGTCGTTTTCCTTGACCTTGTCATAGGTTTCAAAGCCGCCATCGGCCGTCTTGTACTTGGCCAGGACGGTGTCCACCGTGGCGAAGTTTTTGTCGACCTTGGCCAAGAACACCTTGTCCTGCTGCTCGATCTGCCCGCGGAACAGGTCGACGATCTTCTTCGCCCCGTCAATATTGCCCTGGAAGTCATACAGGTCGGTGTGGCTGTAGCGGTCTTCCTCGCCGGAGATCTTGGTAGCGGCCACTTCTTCGAGCAATGCGGCAGCGCCACCGACGACTTTCTCTGGCGGGAAGGTCAGGCCGGCGACGCGGGCTTGCAGATCCTTGACGTCTTTGCTCAAGCCATCGGCGAGGGGGCCCAGGCCCTGGGTGCTGTGCTCGGCAAACAGGCTGTATTCAATACGGTGGAACCCGGTGAAATCCTCGGCCTTCACACCTTTTTCGTGATCGTCGACCCGGGAGTCGATCGAGGCGTCGAGGTCGCTGAACAACTCAGCGATGGGCTCGATGGCCTCGTAGTGCACGCGGGTGGGGGCGTAGAGTTTTTTTGCAGTGGCCAGGTCGCCTTTTTTCACGGCATCGGTGAAAGCCTGGGTCTGGGTTACCAGTTCATCGATCTTGTCGGTGACGTAGATCTTGTAGTCCGACACCGGGCCTACCAGGTCCAGGGGCGCCGGCGCGGCAAAGGCGGCGAGCGGAGAAAGGGTCAACAACAACGCGAGAGACGACTTTTTCATGGGGCGGTTTCCGCTGTGGACTGGGTTTTAAGTGTTGGCAGTGGCGTGCAGCAAGGTGCGACCGATGAAATCCCTGGGCCCGGTGACGCCCGGCAGCGTGAAGAAGTACCCGCCGCCCACCGGCTTGAGGTATTCCTCCAGGGGTTCGCCATTGAGCCGGGTCTGCACGGTAATGAAGCCTTTCTCCAGGTCTGCCTGATAGCAGATAAACAACAGGCCCATGTCCAACTGGCCGTTCTTGTTCACGCCGTTGGAGTAGTTGAACGGCCGGCGCAGGATCAGGTTGGCCTGGGTTGCGGCAGTGCGCGGGTTGGCCAGGCGGATGTGCGCATCGAGCTTGGTCAGTTTGCCTTCTGGGTCGTTGCGGTAGTCGGGCACCTGGGCTTCGCTGTGACCGCCCATGGGCGCGCCGCTGGCCTTGACCCGGCCGATGATGCTTTCTTGTTCCTGCAAGGGCGTGCGGTCCCAGCGCTCGACGAAATTGCGGATGATTCGCACGGCCTGGTAGCTGCCATTGGCGGCCCAGGCGGGCTCGTCACTGCCGGGTTGGACCCAGACCAGTTGGTCCATGGCTTTTGTGTCGGTGGAGTCCGGGTTGGCCGAGCCGTCGCGAAAACCCAGGAAATTGCGCGCACTCTGTGCCGGTTGCCCGGCCCGGGCAGGCGCCTGGGGCGGTACGCTGCCTTCCTGTTTCCAGCGCACCAGCAACAGGTCCGGCAGGTTTTTCACGATATCGCGCAGGGCGTGGATATTGGTGTCGGGCGTGTTGGCGCTGAACTGCAGGCTCAGGTCCCCGTGGCACTGCGCCGGCTCCAGAGCGTCGTTGGGGAAGCCGACCATACGAACCAAGCGTCTGGGCTTGGCGCCCGCCAGGCCGAAACGCTCATCGAACAGCGACTCGCCCACCGATACGGTAATCGTCAGGTTATCCGGGGTGACCACCGGGCCGAGAATCCCGGAGTCGGTGGGCGGTAGTTTCGGGTCGACTTGCGGCACGCTGCCGCCGGTCATCAAAAAGCCGATGCGCTCGTTGAGGGTGCGAAACAGCCGCTCCAGGTCCTCGCGGTCGCTGGCCAAGACATCGAACGCCACCAGCATCCCGCAGGCCGGGCGCGGGGTGACGATGCCACTCTGGTGCTTGCCGTGGAAGGCATGGTGGTCCTGGGTTTTCTCGCTGCTGGGCGCGGCAGTGACCTGGGCTGCCGCCATGGCCGGACAACTGAGGCTGCTGCCGGCAATCGCCGCGCCAGTGGCGGCCATGCCCAGCAACACACGGCGGCGCTGGGCGTTGAACTGTTCTGAGTCGCTCATCTAGTCGGTCGTCTTCACTTAAGGCCGGAAAGGCCAAGGGCTGGGTCGATTCCATCGAGTGCGGCGGCCAGAACCTTGGCCTTTTCGGCGATCTGCTGACGCTGATCGGCGGTAACGCTGTCATAGGTGCGGTAGTGGCCATCGACCTGCAGGCTGTCGAGTTGCGCCGCGAAGGTGTTGACCGCGCTATCGATCCCCGGTAACAGAGCCGTGGCGGACTTGGCCAACAACGGCCGCATCAGGTCCAGCACCTTGCGCGTCACCGCAAGGTTCGCGGCGAAGCCGTTCAGGTCGAGGTGGCTGTAACGCTCCTCCTCACCAGTGGTGGCGCGTACATCGGCCAGGCTGTTGAGGTTGCGCACCAGGATGCTCAGCAGTTGCTCGGGCGGCAGCGATTGCGCGAGCAACTGCTGCTTGAGGGCAGTGACATCGGCCAGCAGGCGCTGGGCAATGGGGCCCAGGCCGTCGAGGCTGTGTTGCGCGAACAGACCGTACTCCAGGCGATGGAAGCCGCTGAAGGCCGGGTCTTGTTCGCGCTTTTCGAAATAATCGGCACGGGCATTGATCGCATTGTCCAGCTCGGCCAGGCGCTGGGCCGCCGGGGCCAGTCGTTGGTAGGCCTCGCGCGCCGGCAGGTACAGGGACTGGGCTTGTGTGAGGTCGCCGGCGGCAATTGCCTGTTCGAGGGCATTGACGGCCTTGATCAAGGCGCCGCCCTGGCTGCTCAGATACACGCGAAACTCCGACAGCGGGCCGATAAAGGCAACCATCGACGGCTTGGCTCTGGCCTGAGCGTCGGACTCGGCAGTCGGTGTCACATGCAGGGTGCCACGGGGGTTGCTCAGCAGGCCGCAGGTGATGGTGTAGTCGCCCGGCGGCAGGTTGGCGTTGATCAGCTGGCTCAGGCCGGGGGCAATGTTTTCGCGCTCCTCGAGCACCAGTACGCCATCGAGAATTTCCCACTCCACCGCACGATCCGAACGGTTGATGATGCGAAAGCTCGCGCGGCCTGCCGGCACCGTCAGGGCATTGGGCTCGCAGGCATGGGCGTGGATGATCACGGGGATTTCATTGTGATTGACCAGGCGTTTGGCGGCGGCCAATTGGGCGGCGTAATAGAACAGACCACCGGCGGCGATCATCACGATCACCGAGCCGGCTAGCGCCCAGCGCAAGGCGCGGGGTGGCGAGGCAGGGGCTTGGTTTGGCAAAGGACAACCTTACTGGCTGGAAACGGAAGAGGGGGTGGCTGGCGCGGTGGGCATGAAGAACATCACCAACGCCACCGCCAGGTAAATCAGGTAGGCACCCAGGGTGCTGACGGTCGGCGCGTCTTGATAGCCGAGCATGCCAGCCAGCACTGAGCCCAGCGGGCCATCCATCGGCAGAGTGGCACTGAAATCGAACAGCACGCTCTGCAAGTGGTTCCACACCCCGGCTTCATGCAGGGCCTGCACCGAGTTGGCGAGGATGCCGGCGGCCACCACCAGGATGAACAACCCGGTCCAGCGAAAGAACGCACCGAGGTTCAGACGCATGCTGCCGCTGTAGATCAGCACGCCCACGATAATCGCCAGTACCAGGCCGAGCAGGGCGCCGATGGGGGCAGCGGGGCCTTCGCTCTGCTGGAAGACGGCCAACAGGAAGAACACCGTTTCCAGGCCTTCGCGGGCTACGGCGAAAAACACCATGGCGATCAGTGCGATGACCTGGTTGCGCGAGCCGGCCAAGGCGTGATCCAGGGATTGGTGCAGGGAATGTTTGATCGAGCGTGCGACCTTGCGCATCCAGAACACCATGGAACTGAGGATGCCTACGGCCAGCAGGCCAACGATGCCTTCGAACAGTTCCTGTTGTTTTTGCGGGAATTCGGCGCTGACCAGTTCCAGGCCGCCACCGACCAGCAGGGCCAGGGCGGCGGCGAGAAACACCCCGATCCACACCGCTGGCATCCATTGGCCGCGGCCGGTCTGTTGCAGGTAGCTGGCGATAATGCCAACGATCAATGCAGCTTCAATGCCTTCGCGCAGCATGATGAGAAAGGGGACAAGCATCGGGCACCGCAACGTAATTAGTTAGGGTGCTAAGTTGTAACATAATGATACTCATTACTAAACAGCGGATCTTGACGTTTTCTGAACAGCGACTGAACAGCCCTCTAAATGCCGCCCTAAGCCCTGTAGGAGCCGGCTTGCCGGCGATAGCGCCTCATCGTTGCCTGACAGACCGCAATCGCCGGCAAGCCGGCTCCTACACGGATAGGCGAAATGCCGGGCCCCTCTGTTCCTTACAGGCCAACACGCTCCTACAATGGCCGACCTACAAGATTGAGCCCTTGCCCATGTCGGAAAAAGACACAATCTCCATCCACCTGGTTGGCGAAGCCCTGTTGCAAAGCTGCGCCCCCGGTGCAGCGACGCGGGAGGCCCTGAACAAAGTCGGGATCGACCCCGCCTTGTTGGCGCAGCCCGCCGCCCGGGTCCCGGCGCTGGCGTACGCGCGGCTCTGGCGCTTGTTGGCCCGGCGTCGGGATGATGAGTTCTTTGGCATGGACCCGCGCAAGTTGAAGTCCGGCAGCCTGGCGTTTCTGTGTCGCGCTTCGATGGCCCAGCCCACCTTGGGCGAGGCCCTGGAAACCGGCCTGGGCTTTCTGTCGCTGATGCTTGAACACCTGCCCGCCCAATTGGTACGCCAGCAAAGCCTGGCGGAAATTGTGCTGCTGGAGCCCGAGCCCGAACCGCGACGGGCGTTCACCTATTTTTGCTACTGGATGATCGTCCACGGCGTTGCCTGCTGGCTGGCTGGCCGGCGTATCCCGATCCTGGCCATCGAACTGCGCGGCGCACAGCCGGCGTTTTGTGATGATTACCAGGTGATGTTCTCCGACAATCTGCGCTTTGACCGGCCCCGCACCCGGATGATCTTCTCGGCCGACTGCCTCGACCTGCCGGTCAAGCGCAGCCAGGAGGAACTCAAGCGCTTCCTGGCCCAGGCGCCGGCCAATATCCTGGTCAAATACCGCGACCCAGACAGCCTGGCGATGCGCATCAAGCATGACCTGCGCCAGCGTCCGGCCCAGCTGTGGCCGGAAACCGAAAGCCTGGCCCATCAGTTGTGCATGTCCGCCTCCACCTTGCGTCGGCGCCTGGCCGAAGAGGGGCAGACGTATCAAGGGCTCAAGGACAGCGTGCGCAAAGAGCTGGCGATTGTCTGGTTGGCCGAGGCCGACATCAGCTTTGCCGAGATCGCCAGCCGCCTGGGTTTTGCCGACGCCAGCTCGTTCTACAAGGCCTTTCGCAAGTGGTCGGGCTCCAATCCAGGGCATTACCGCAGCTTGATTCTCACTGAAGCCAACTGAGTCAGATCGGCGCAACGAAACCAGGCGCTGCCTCGCCGGGGGCTCGACAGCTCCCACCTTTGATCTGTGCGGCCTGAGCTACGTGTTTGACGGGCTTCAAACAGGCAAAAAAAGCCCCATGACCGAATGGACCACGGGGCTAAAAATTGGCTGGATGCGACCAACCAAAGGAGCTCTTTACGTTACTTGAGGCTGGCGACGGTGGTTTCTGGTTGCCAGCCGCCACCCAATGCCTTGTAGATCGCCACGATGCCGCGATACAGGTCCACCTCGGCCAGGGCCTGGGCGTCTTCGGCGAGCAGGCGTTCACGCTGGGCGTCGAGCAGTACGAGGAAGTCGGCAGTGCCTTCGCGGTAGCGAATTTCGGCGAGATCGGCCGCAGCCCGGCTGGATTCGCTTTGACGGATAAGGGAAACCAGGCGTTGCTGGCGTTTGCCGTAGTCGCTGAAGGCGTTTTCTGACTCTTCCAATGCCAGCAGTACTTGCTGCTCATAGGTGGCCAGGGCGCCATCGGCCTCGGCATCGGCGCCGCGCAAACGGGCGCGTACACTGCCCAGGTCAAAGGCTGCCCAGGTGATGCTCGGACCCAGGGCCCAGGCATTGGCGGCGGATGAGCCGATCTGCGAGCCCCGGCCTGCGGTAAACCCAAGGAAGCCGCTGAGGCTGACCCGTGGAAACAGGTCGGCCTTGGCCACGCCGATACGTGCGGTGGCCGCTGCCAATCTGCGTTCGGCGCTGAGAATGTCCGGGCGCCGTTGCAGCAATTGCCCTGGATCACCAATCGGCAAGGCTTTGGCAATCGCTGGCAACTCGGCCGGGCTCAGGTCCACGTTGAGTGTGTCCGGGCGCTGGCCGAGCAGGGTGGCGATGCGATTGCGCTCGCGCACTTGTTCGGCCTGCAATTGCGGCACGCTGGCTTCGACCGCTGCCAGACGGGCATCGGCGCGTACTACATCCAACTGGTCACCGACCCCGGCGTCACGCAGGCTTTCGGTGATGGTGCGCGAATCCTGCTGGTTCTTCAGGTTGGCCAGGGCGATTTTTTCCCGCAGTTGCGCGCCGCGCAGTTGGCCGTAGGCGTCCACCAGTTCGGCAATCATGCTGACTTGCAGTTGATAGAG
>Ga0180008_1001182_pt1 | contig 17283 bp, 15 predicted proteins | sample MM_PW_MetaG_FD_121121 | JGI IMG/M metagenome (GOLD analysis project Ga0180008, IMG submission 121121) | Groundwater microbial communities from the Aspo Hard Rock Laboratory (HRL) deep subsurface site, Sweden - MM_PW_MetaG | ecosystem: Environmental > Aquatic > Deep subsurface > Groundwater...
ACAGTGACAGGCCCAGCAGTACAGTCCAGCGACGCAGTTCCATGGCGTGGTTTCCCGATCAAGAGTGGCGTGCAAAAAAAAGCCCGGTCATAAGACCGGGCTCTTTATAAGTGAAGCCGCTGGTTTAGACCAGCTTCTCCAACTCCGGCACAGCCTCGAACAAGTCCGCAACCAGGCCGTAATCAGCCACCTGGAAGATCGGTGCTTCTTCGTCCTTGTTGATCGCAACGATCACCTTGGAGTCTTTCATACCCGCCAAGTGCTGGATCGCGCCGGAGATACCGACCGCGATGTACAGCTGTGGCGCCACGATCTTGCCGGTCTGGCCGACCTGCATGTCGTTGGGGACGAAACCTGCGTCGACCGCCGCGCGCGACGCGCCCACCGCAGCACCCAGCTTGTCGGCCAGGGCATACAGGTGCTTGAAGTTGTCACCGTTCTGCATGCCACGACCGCCGGAAACGACGATCTTGGCAGCGGTCAGTTCAGGACGGTCCGACTTGGCCAACTCTTCGCCCACAAAGCTGGAGGTGCCAGCATCGTGAGCAGCAGCAACTGCTTCAACGACAGCCGAACCACCTTCGGCTGCTACCGGGTCGAAGCCGGTGGCACGCACGGTGATGACTTTGACGCCAGCCGTCGATTGCACAGTGGCAATGGCGTTACCGGCGTAGATCGGGCGCTTGAAGGTGTCGGCGCTTTCGACCGAAACGATCTCGGAGATCTGGTCAACGTCCAACTGCGCAGCAACGCGCGGCAGGATGTTTTTGCCGTTGGAGGTCGCGGCCGCCAGGATGTGGCTGTAGGCAGCGCCCAGTTCTGCAACCAAAGGAGCGACGTTTTCCGGCAACTGGTGAGCGTAAGCGGCGTTGTCGGCCAGCAGTACCTTGCTCACGCCCGCGATTTTCGCAGCGGCTTCAGCCACGGCGCCAGCGCCCTGGCCGGCTACCAGCACGTGAATCTCACCACCGATTTTGGCGGCAGCGGCCACGGTGTTCAGGGTGGCCGGGGCCAGCACCTTGTTGTCGTGTTCAGCGATTACCAAGATAGTCATGTTTAGATTACCTTCGCTTCGTTTTTCAGTTTCTCGACCAGTTCGGCCACCGACTTGACCTTGATGCCCGCGCTGCGTGCAGCCGGTGCTTCAACTTTGACGGTCTTGTTGGTGGAGGCGGTGGAAACGCCCAAAGCCTCTGGAGTCACCGACTCAAGCGGCTTCTTCTTGGCTTTCATGATGTTTGGCAGGGACGCATAACGCGGCTCGTTCAAACGCAGGTCAGTGGTGACAATGGCCGGCAGTTTCAAGGAAACAGTCTGCGCGCCGCCATCGATTTCACGGGTCACGGCAACGCTGTCGCCACTGACTTCGACTTTCGAGGCGAAAGTGCCCTGGCCGTAACCGGTCAGGGCAGCCAGCATCTGGCCAGTCTGGTTGTTGTCGCTGTCGATGGCCTGTTTGCCGAGGATCACCAGCTGCGGCTGCTCCTTGTCGACAACGGCTTTGAGCAGCTTGGCAACGGCCAGGGAGGTCAGGTCTTCAGCGGATTCGACCAGGATGGCACGGTCGGCGCCTAGGGCCAGGGCGGTGCGCAGCTGCTCTTGAGCCGTGGATGGTCCTACGGAAACCACGACGATTTCAGTCGCGACACGCCCTTCTTTTATAGAGAGCTCTTTCAGGCGTACGGCTTCTTCCACGGCGATTTCGCAGAAGGGGTTCATCGACATTTTGACGTTAGCCAGATCGACGCCGCAATTGTCCGCCTTGACGCGAACTTTCACGTTGTAGTCGACCACTCGTTTGACTGCGACGAGGACTTTCATGATTGCTCCCTCAGAATGAAAAATGGGCGGTTCATGCGGCATCGAGCAAGGCGGCATAGGCCTTGAGGTGATGGTCGTCATCTCCGAACTGATGGCTGAGCATCACCAGGCGCTTGGCGTGATGCGCCAGGGTGTATTCCCAGGTCATGCCGATACCGCCGTGCAGCTGGATCGCCTGCTCGGCGATGCTGCGCGCGGCGCGGGTGACGATGAACTTGGCCGCGGCCAAGGTCCTGGTGCGTTCCAGGCTATCGCCTTCATCGCAGCAGCACGCGGCCAGGATGGCCATGCTGGTGGCCTGTTCCAGGTCGGTGCGCATGTCCACCATGCGGTGCTGCAGCACCTGGAACTGACCAATCGCCACCCCGAACTGTTGCCGGGTCTTCAGGTATTCCAGGGTCAGGCGACACGCTTCCTGCATGCTGCCCAGGGCATCCGCGCACTGTGCGGCAATGGCCCGCCCTTGCTGATAACGCATGGCTGCCAATGCCTGGCCCGGCTCACCCACGACGTGATCGGCAGAGACCTTTACCTTGTCCAGGTAAAGGTCGCAGGCTTTGCGACCATCAACCGTAGGGTAGGTACGACGCTCGACGCCAGCGGCCTGCGGATCGATCAGGAACAGGCCGATGCCGTGCTCATCGCGACTCTCACCGCTGATCCGCGCGCTGACCAGAATCAAGCCGGCCTGATGCCCCCCCATCACCACCGCTTTGCGCCCGGTCAGTGTCCAGCCCTCGGCGCTGTGTTCGGCACGGGTCTGCACATCGTTCAAATGGTAGTGGCTGTGTTGCTCCTCAAAGGCTGTGGCAAGCAGCAATTGCCCGCTGGCCACTGGCGCCAGCAGCTCTTGCTGCTGGGCCGGGCTGGCGAGCTGCATCAGCAAGCCACCGGCATAAATCACCGACTCCACGTAAGGTTCCAGGCACAAGCCGCGGCCGAACTCGGTCATCAGCAGCATCGTATCGACGCCACCCCCACCAAAACCGCCCAGGGCCTCGGGGAATGGCACCGCCGTCAGCCCCAGTTCACCGAGCTGCTGCCAGAACGCACGGCTGAAGCCCTCCTCGCTCCGGGCGTACTGCTCACGTGCCTCGAAGCTGTAGGCGTCGCGCACCAGGCGGGTGGCGGTATCTTGCAGCATCTGCTGCTCTTCGGTCAGTTTGAAGTCCATGATCAGAGCCCCTTACAGTTCGAGAATCATCTTGGCGACGATGTTTTTCTGAATTTCGTTGGAGCCGCCGAAAATCGACAGCTTGCGCAGGTTGAAATACTGGCTGGCCAACGCCACGCTGTAGTCGGCGAGCAGGGGATCGCCCGGATGATCCAGGCCCAGTTCTTCTTCCAGATAGGGCAGCGCGTAAGGCCCGATCACTTTGCGCAGCAAGTGGCTGATGGCCTGACGGACTTCGGTGCCCTTGACCTTGAGGATCGAACTTTCCGCACCGGGCACCCCGCCGTCCTTGGCCGCAGCCAGGGTGCGCAGGGTGCTCATTTCGGTGGCCATCAATTGCATTTCCAACTCCGCGACCTGGGCCCTGAACAGTGGGTCGTCGAAGATCGGTCGGCCTTCGCTCATCTGTTTGCGGGCAATGCGCTTGAGATGGGCCAGCGCCGCCTTCGATGCGCCGATTCCCGCAAGGCCGGTACGCTCGTAGGTGAGCAGGTATTTGGCGCACGTCCAGCCTTGGTTTTCTTCGCCTACCAGGTTCTCGACCGGCACCTTGACGTTGTCGAAGAACACCTCGTTGACCTCGTGTTCGCCGTCCAGGGTGATGATCGGCCGCACGCTGATACCCGGGCTGGCCATATCGATCAACAGGAAGGAAATACCCCGTTGCTTCTGCGCCTGCGGGTCAGTGCGCACCAGGCAGAAAATCATGTTGGCGTGCTGGCCCAGGGTGGTCCAGGTCTTCTGGCCATTGACGATGTAAGAGTCGCCCTCGCGCACCGCACGGGTTTTCAACGAGGCCAGGTCAGAGCCGGCACCGGGCTCGGAGTAGCCCTGGCACCACCAGTGCGCACCGTTGAGGATGCGTGGCAAGTAGTAGTCTTGTTGCTGTGGCGTGCCGAACTTGATCAGCACCGGTGCCACCATGTTGACCCCAAACGGAATACTGCGCGGAGCGCCCACCAGCGCGCATTCCTCTTCATAGATATGCTTTTGCACGGCGCCCCAGCCAGTACCGCCAAAGGCCACCGGCCAATGGGTGGCGTACCAACCCTGAGCATTCTGGATGGCCTGCCAACGCAGGTGGTCATCCTTGGACAAGGGCTTGCCCAGGCGTACCTTGTCGGCCAGGTCCTGGGGCAGTTTGTGCTTCAAGAAGGCCCTGACTTCATCACGAAACGCCAGTTCTTCAGCGGTAAAATGAATATCCATGTTGTTTCTCCAAGCCATTGATAGACCGTGAAGCAGGCCGTTATGCATCCAGTTTCCAGTCAGCGAAGCGCCGCCCTTCTGCCGCCAGTTTTTCCAGCAGCGGCGCGGGTTCCCACCAGGCGCCGAAGCGTTGGTGGAACTCGCGAATACGGGCCAGCACCTTGTCCAGGCCCAGGCTGTCGGCATAAAACATCGGGCCGCCTCGCCAGGCGGCAAAACCGTAGCCGTTGAGGTAGATCACATCGATGTCACTGCTACGCCGGGCAATGCCTTCCTGAAGGATTTTTGCGCCCTCGTTGATCAAGGCGAACAGGCAGCGCTCGACGATGTATTCATCGCTCAGGGCGCGGCGCTCGATACCTTTGTCGCGGGAGACGGCTTCGAGCAACGGCAGCAGTTCAGGGTTCGGCTCGGGACGGCGGGAACCGGCGGCATAGCAATAGAAGCCCTTGCCGGTCTTCTGGCCGAGCATGCCGGCGGCGTACAGCTTGTCGAGCACGCCCGGCAGCGGGTAGTTCGCTGGCAGCGTGGTGCGCTGACGCTGGCGGATGCTCCAGCCGATATCCAGCCCCGACAGGTCGCGCATGGCATTGGGCCCCATGGCCATACCGAAGGTACGCAAGGCCGCGTCCACTTGCTCCGGGGTGGCCCCTTCCTCCAGCAGGAACTCGGCCTCGCGGCCATATTGGAAGATCATCCGGTTACCGACGAAACCGTCACAGACGCCCACCACCACGGCAATCTTGTTCAGCTTTTTGCTCAGTTGCATGACGGTGGCCAACACGTCGAAAGCGGTGTGCCGCCCGCGCACGACTTCAAGCAGGCGCATGACATTGGCCGGGCTGAAAAAGTGCAGGCCCACCACATCCTGGGCCCGTGAAGTGAAGCCGGCGATGACGTCCAGGTCCAGCGACGACGTATTGCTGGCGAGGATCGCGCCGGGTTTGCAGACGTGGTCCAGGCGCTCAAACACCTGGCGCTTGACCTCCAGGCTTTCAAACACTGCCTCGATGACCAGGTCGGCGCTGGCCAGTTCGCTGTAGTCCACCCCGCCGTGCAGCAGCGCCAGGCGTTGCTCCATCACCACTGGGCTCAAGCTGCCACGAGCCACGCTGGCTTCGCAGGTCTGGCGGGCACGTTGCAGTGCCCGCTGCAAGGCTGGCTCGTCGACTTCCAGCAGCAGCACAGCAATGCCGGCGCTGACAAAACTCAAGGCAATGCCCACGCCCATGGTGCCGCCACCGATCACCCCGACGCGCTCAACGGTGCGTACGGGCGTGTCCCTGGGCAGGTCGTCGATCAGGGCGCACTGGCGCTCGGCAAAAAAACCATGCACCAGCGCCGCGCGTTGCTCAGACGCCAGGCATTCCTGGAACAGCGCGCGCTCGCGCTGCAAGCCTTCGGCCAGTGGCAGCAGGGTTGCCGCCTCGACCGCCGTGACGCAGCGCGGTGGGGAAAAGAACCCTGGCAAACGCTTGGCGACCTCGGCGCGCTTGGCGGCAATCAACGCTGCATTGTCCACGCCCTTGAGGGCGGCAGTTTGCTCACCGGTGCGCCGCACAGCCAGGCCGTTGTCCAGCATCCGCTGGGCAAAGGCGATGGCGGCGGTGCGGGGATCGCCATCGAACAGTTCATCGACAATGTGCTGTTCCCGGGCTTGAGTGGCGCTGATGGGCTGGCCTGAGACAATCATCTCCAGGGCCTTGGCCACGCCTGCCAGGCGGGGCAAGCGTTGAGTACCACCGGCTCCCGGCAGCAGCCCGAGTTTGACCTCCGGCAGGCCGACCCTGGCATCGCGGCGGGCGATCCGATAATGGCAACCCAGGGCCATTTCCAGGCCACCGCCCAGGGCCGTGCCGTGAATCACCGCCACACAGGGTTTGTCGCTGTGTTCATAAGCGTTGACCACTTCCGGCAGGCTCGGCGCCAGAGGCGGCTTGCCGAACTCCTTGATATCAGCCCCGGCAATAAAGGTGCGACCCGCGCACAGCAACACCAGCACCTTGGCCTGCGTGTCGACCTGTGCCTGGCGCAAGGCTTGCAGCAGGCCTTCACGCTGGGCCTGGCCGAGGGCGTTGACCGGCGGGTTGTTCAGGGTGATCAGTGCAATCTCGCCTTGGCGCTCGTAGCTCACGCTGGAATTCATCTGAACCTCGGTATTTTGTTTTTATTGAAACCATATTCCGCATTGCGGAACATGCTACTAAATATTATCAAAGCATCATGTTTTGGCAAACGATTTGTGGAGCGATTGCCGACGAAAAAAAAGCTGACACCCAAGGGGTGTCAGCTTGATCAGGCCAGAAAAATAGAGGGCTCAAGCGTCAGCCGCAGGCACCTGCCGGCCAGGTATCGCCACCGTAGGATCCTTGGGCGCCCAGCTTTTGAGACGCTCCAGGCTTTCGCGATACGAACGCAGGCCGCTCATCAGAATCACCACGGCCAGCACCAGCGAAACCCCCGTCACCACCGCCAGCGAATAGCGCAGCGCCGAGTCACTGCCAAAGACATAATCGGTGCCCAAGGCCACGGCGGTCGGGCCGATCCCCAGGCCGATCAACGTCACTGCAAACTGATAAAGAGCCGATGCCTGGCCACGCATCGGGCTGGGCACGACTTCTTGCACGGCCAAGGGACCGACGCCGAATGGCATGCTCACAGTGAAGACGTGCAAAGCCATCATCACCAGAGCAAGGTTCTTATCATCGACCAGATAGCCCAGGTTCGACGGCAGGGTCAGCACGGCGGCCAGGATTGCGATACGCAAGGGCGCGTCACGGTGACCACGCTTGATCAGCCAGTCGCACAACCGGCCGCCCACCAGCAAGCCAAGGGAGCCACAGATCGCCAGCATGCTGCCGTAGATCACCCCGACCTCAGGTACGCTCATGTCGAACGAACGCACAAAAAATGTCGGGATCCAGGCACTGCTGCCGTAGGCCGTAAACGTCAGGCAAGCAAAGCCCAGGTTATGGCAAAGCATGGTGCGCCGGTTTTTACGCAGGTAATCGACGAACTCCGAAAACGGCAGTTCCAACCCCGCCCCCACGCCATGACGCACCGGCTCGCGCAACAACAGCAAGCACAGGGAAAAGACCACGCCAACAGCGCCGAGAATCAGGAACACCATTTGCCACGGGCGCACCGTGCCAATCAGCGGCAATGTCATATCGCCCTGACTGGTAGCAAAGTGCACTGCGACTCCGCCCAGCAACAGGGCAACGCCCGAGCCCAGGTAAATCGCCGTCGAATACACGCTGAAGGCCGTACCGCGACGCTCGGGGGTGAAGCTGTCGGAGATCATCGAATACGCACAAGGCGCCAGCGAGGCCTCGCCAGCCGCCACGCCGATCCGGCAAAAAAGAAACTGCCAGTAGCCTTTGACCATGCCGCAGGCAGCCGTCATACCGCTCCACACCAGGATCCCGCACATCAACAGGTTACGTCGGCTCTTGCTGTCGGCAATGCGCCCCAGCGGGATGCCACAGAGCGTGTAGAAAATCGCGAACGACAGCCCCATCAACAGGCTCATCTGCGTGTCGCTGATATCCATGTCGTGACGGATCGGCCCCACCAGAAGGTTGAGAATCTGCCGGTCAACGAAGGACAGGACATAGGCCAGCATCAGTATGCTGACGGTAAACCAGGCGCGTACACGTGATGGGTAAAGTGCGTTCTTCATAGCCGCTACGACCTCATTGTTGTTATAGACCCGCCCGGCGGGCTGTTACCGACTCGACTACAGCAGTGGCAGGGTGTAACTGACGATCAGGCGGTTATCGTCCAGATCACTGCCAAAGTGGTTCATGCGCAAAGAAGAGTTACGCCATTTCACCCCCAGGTTTTTCAACGCCCCTTCCTGGAACACGTAGGCAATGTCCGTATCGCGCTCCCATTCCGAGCCCGTCGGCTTGCCGGCTCCCAACTCGATCTCACTGCCGTAGACATAGCGGGTCATGAAGCTCAGGCCCGGAATACCGACAGCGGCGAAGTTGAAGTCGTAACGCGCCTGCCAGGACTTTTCATCCCGGTTGGCAAAGTCATTGTTGGAGATAAAGTTGGGCAGGAAGGCATCGGCGCCATGGATATAGGCGTAGCCAGTGTCGCCACTCATCTTCTGGTAGGCCAGGCCAAAGGCGTGACCGCCCACGCTGTACGTGAACATCGCCGACACTGCAGTGTTATCGATATTGCTCTGGCCTTCGTTGTAGGACCTGGCATAACGCAGGTCACTCTTGAGCGACTGCCCTTCCCCAAGCGGCAGCACATGCAACAGGCTGAAATTGTGCTGGCGGTAAAACCGGTCGAGTTCGCCGTAGAAGTAGCTGCCACTTAACTGGTTACTCCACTTGTAACCGACACCGGCAAAGTTGAACTCATCGCTGGTGGCGCCCTTGCTGACCCGAATGCCCTTGGCATTGGCCACTGAGGGCGCCAGGTCTTCACGGTTCGTGGAGTCGCGCTGGGTCACTTGGCGGATCTGCCCGGCATCAAGGGTCACGTTGGCGAACTCCTGGGCGTTCAAATGCACGCCCTCGAACGTCTGCGGCAGCAAGCGGGTGTCGTTGAACTGCACCACCGGCAGGCGCGGATGCAAGGTCCCGATCCGAAGCAGGCTCTTGGACGCCCGCACCTTGGCAGTCAGGCCAAGAGAGCCACTTTCATCGACCGCATGGCCATCTCGCCGGCGAGGCAACAAACCGGAACCGGCACGGTCCAGGCTGGAGTCGAGCTTCAAGCCAACCAAGCCGATGGCATCCAGCCCAAACCCCACAGGGCCGGCAGTAAAGCCAGATGCGTAGCGCAGCAAAAAGCCCTGGGCCCATTCTTCCTGCTTGGACTGGGTGGTGCTGGCCTGGCTGTAGTCGCGATTGATGTAAAAGTTGCGCAGTTCGACGCTGGCCTTGCTGTCTACGAAAAAGTCCGCCTGCGCCGAGGCGCACAGGCCTATCTGCCCAATGGAAACCAGCAGACACGTAGCAATGACGCGGGAATGGCACTCCATGATGCAGCCCTATTTTTGTTGTTATGTGTGAAGCCCCTCGCCCCTCGCCAATGACGAAGGAACGCTACAGCTTTTACAATTCAATATATTTCGCTGTGCGGAACTATATTTTGAATTAACGACAAAATATAAGCATTAGGCAAATTTTAAGTAAATAGGCAACGGGAAAACAAAATCAAAAAATAAATAAGCCATTGTTTTTTATTGATTTATTTAAATAAATATAAGCGCACTCCTTCTAGGTGAATTTCGCCAGGCAAAACTCCCCCTCAAAACTTCCAAGGCATGACAGCCAAACGTGGCGGCCTTAGGGCATGCCAGAAGCCATATCGCGCACGCTGCTGCCCCATACACCTCGCGGGTCGGGCGCCCGTTCACTGCAAAGCGAACCGTCCGTGCCTGAAAATATCGCAGCGTGGTTGGGGTGATAGGTGCGGCCAATGCCGTGTTGTGGGCTGTCGTCCGGCACAAAACCGGCGTCCCTGAAGAAGCATTTTGAAGTAACTCCCTCGCCAGGGGTGCATCAACCAGCGCCGAGTAAGTGGTAGTTTTTCTGCGGTCAACTCTCACAGTGAGTTATAAAAAATGAGAAAAACACTGCTCGCAATATCCCTGCTCACCACAGCACCAGCCGCACTGGCTGAGGCCTTGCCGGTGACGGTAGACGTTATCGGTGACTCCGTTCATTACACCGGCGACCTGAATGCCGATGCAGTCGCCAAACTGGCAGACCAAGTAAAAGCGTCGAACGGGAGCGTCGCCAAGCTGGTAATCGATTCCGGTGGCGGTGATGTCAACGTCGGAATGGATCTCGCCGAGATCGTCCTGGCCGCTGAACTTGATGTGATCGTCAAACGGCTCTGCGCCTCTTCTTGCGCCAACTACGTTTTCCCGGCAGGCAAACGTAAACAGATCAACCCTGGCGCTGTCGTGATCTGGCACGGATCAGCCATTCAGGAAAGCCTGATGGCAGGTCCTACCCTTGAAGACATCAAATTCGAGGACGGCGCGGCGTTGTCTGGGCCAGACAAAATGGCCTTGTTCGAGAGCTGGCGAGGCGACGCGATTCGCTATGTCGAAGACGCCAAAGTGAGGCAAAACGCGCTTTTCAAGAAAATCGGCATAGATGATCGCATCACCGTCATGGGGCAACAGCTCAAAGCCGCGCAGGAATGGACCGTGTCGATCAAAGACATGGAGCGCTTTGGAATTCGCAATGTTTCTGCTGCTGATAACTATGGTCTAAACGTACCCGCCGAAGTGGCTGAGCGCGGTGTTAAGCTTCTTCGCCTGGATGACTTTCCAGACTATGCCGCGGCGCTGAGTTCGCAAACGCCAGGGTAACGTAGTTCAGTTGCGCGAATTGCTGGGCGCCCGGGCGACCAGAAGATGCGTCAAGTCAACTACTGGATCGTCTACGGGCAGATTGAGATGGGCCTTATGGCACGCGGGTCAGCATCGACGAGGCAGAAGACCTCTCCCCAGCCGCACGGCTGGCCATGACCCGGCGCCCCAGGAAGCGGCAGCATGAACACCGCCGAGAGATTGGAGTAAGAGAATAAAACCGCGGAATGCAAAAAGGCCCCGTAAACGGGGCCTTTTTGTACTGATATGGCGGAGAGATAGGGACTCTCTGAAAACGGGCATAATCCCCAATAAAACCAAGCATAGCAACGTTACCATAGACATTTGGGTAGAATATTTGGGTAGAATACCCTCCAGAATCCGCTCCCCTATGGTGAAACTATGGCTGACAATTTGGTGTTGAAATCTGGAATGTGGCACGTCCGGTTCGACCTACCCGCTGATGTCAGACCATATTTTGGCAACCGGAAAATCCTTAGCCAATCTTTGAAGACAGGTTCTCGAACTGAGGCGATGCGGCTTCGGCACCCTATCCTCTCAGACTGGAAAAATCAGGTAGTGAACGCAAGGCGCACCAAGGCAGAAGCCGGGGATCGCTGGAAAGAACAACTCTTTGAAGACGCTGCGAGGCACCATGCCCAAGCGGACACTGTCCTCTTATCTGCTGCCAAAGGGATGTTTATACCGAGCAATCGTCCTAAGCCCACCGTTGATAGCGTTCGTAAGGGTCTGAAGAAACTAGAAACTGACCTATACGATTTCTACCGCGATGTTCTGAAGGTAGAGGCTGAATATTCCATTCCCAATCTGTTCGATGACATCAGTAGCACGATGGCCAACGATGACATCCCTATTACTCAACGGTTGCTCAAATTTTCTGAGTTTCAACAACGAATTTTGGTGTACACCGCGAAGAAAGAGAATTACCTATCTGATACCGAGCTAAGTGAAGCGGAGGAAATTGCAGCCTCTCCTGCCACCTACACACCAAAGAGCCCAATCACCAAGTCGATGCTCGATCAGTGGCACAAGCAGCTTGAACATCAGGTTAAGTCAGAGAAGACACGAGACAGTCACCTCAGCAGGGTTCAGCGTCTGTCTGACTATCTGACATCTGAGAGCAAGCCGCTGACATTTGATTCTGTACACGATTTTCTTGAATCAGTGTCTGAAGCAAGGAAAACACGACAGCAGTACCTATGGAGCGGGAGAGATTTCTGGCAGTGGGCTTGTAAATATCACAAAGGCTTCAGGGGGCAATTCGCGAACGCGGTTTCGCCGTTTGATGGTCACTCACTCCCGAAGGTTGGTGCTGCCGCTGGGGAAAGCTACGTCCCCTTCACAAAGGAAGAGGTTGAGGCACTGCACGCCAAAGCTCTGGCTAAAGAAGACATTCCGCTCGCTAATCTCATCGCTTTCGGCGCTTTCACCGGATGCAGGCTAGAAGAGATGGGACGTCTCAAGCCTGAAGATACAATTCTGGAAAAAGAAAAGCCTGTGGGATTCCGAATCACTGAGGCTAAAACGGCAGCAGGCGTTAGAGAGATACCAATTCACCTTGACCTCCTACCGCTATACGAACACCTCACAAAGCAGGCCCCCTTAAATGATGGGTTTCTGTTTCCAGGTGGGAAGAACAAATACGGCAATCGACTAGATGGCTTATCAAAACGATTCGGACGTTTGAAAAGCTCTTCTTTTTCGGAGCTACACACCTTTCACTCAATCCGAAAAACCATGGTTACGGAATTACATCAGCGAGGCGTGACGCTAGAGATTTTACCGTACCTAGTAGGCCATGAGTCCAAAGCGTTCACCCTCGACATTTACAGTTCAGGTCCCAGCTTCAAGCAAAAGAAAGTGGCTATAGGAAAACTGAAATTTTCTTTCACCGGGATTTACAGCGCTTAGTAACAGCGACGTCGCTGCCTCTCAAACGACGGTATTCCGGTAACTCGACGGTGTTTTTGGGTGCCAAATCGCCGTTCTCTGAAAAGAGCTACCTATTGTAGCCTCTAATGACTACTGCCCCTGCAAGAGTTTTAAAGCCAGTACTACTACTTCCAGTAAAAACGCAAAACTATGATTGAGGTAGTTAGATTTGTACTGTAGAATAGATACCCTCTTGTAAAAAATATAAGATCGGATTGTCCCTAATCAGGCTAAGTGGTCGGCTAGTGTGGTGGATTTGTGTCTTCCTGCACGAACTGGCAGCAACAATCTTAAATAAGCGACCTACTGTGAGATGGGAAAGGTCGATAGGCGAGCTTCAAGTCAACGCCTCCCAGCGGCCCTGCTAAGGCCGTGTGAACTCTAATTGACTAGGTTAGGCATTAACAGTGTCCTAATCCCAAAGGCAGCTACCCACCCGTGTAGACTGTATGAATCTGAATACTCAGACTCAACTCACCTCGTCCCAATTTTGATGGCATCTAATGCTTCACGGGTAATGGAATAGGTAGGGCTTTCGGTTAACGCTCCTGCTCGGTCTTAGGCAGATTCATTCTGTATGACCTGGGTAAGGGTAGCTTTAACCAAAGTTTCTTCCTGAACCCATTTTGATTTTATAAGCATTACAGACAAATATAGATTTAATCAGTAGATCACTACATACAGACGGAATTACATTCTTGTTAAATATCAAATAAGTTATGAAGAAACAAGTAATATCAAGCACGACCCGCAACAAGTAATAAGTTGTTACATATATATAACTAAATAGTCTTAATTACTTTTCCAAAAGCTTGCAATTTGAACATAAAGCTTGCTAAAATCTATCAATAAGAAAAGAACTATTAGTTAAGATTTTCACCAGCTCTACCATCTCGCATACCCCTCGTTAAAAGAACATTTGATCCGATGATGCTTAAATAAGAGTTTGCTCTCATCTGGTCAGTGTAGGCGGTTACTGTTTTCCTTCTTTACAGTAGCCACCATAAAAAACCTATGAAGTTTCAAACACAATTCGCGCTAGAGATTTAGTCCGTGTTGTGTTTGTTTTTTGATTAAAATCTTTTATTCCACCCACAATTTAATTCACCAATCACCTTTGGAGGTGTTCCCGTGGCCGTTACGATTCGCCCTTGTATTGTTTGCCGCTGCCCAATGAAGTGCAACCGCAGTAATAAATACTGCTGTTCAAACCTTTGCCATTCCCGTCTGCATAAACGCCGTGTAAAGCTTGGATTAACAACCAAGGAAATAATCGATCTGTATCGAGAAGAAATAGAAACCACCACTAATCAACAACCAGAGGAAATTTTATGAAGCAGTGCCAAGTATGTCAGCGTGATTTTGAACCAAGTCACAATGGCAATTTTATGTGCAGTAATACGTGCTCTGTACGGCTATTCGCTGCAAGACAGAAAGTCCGCCTAAGCATCAAGGCGGCTTTGAAGGCCCTTAAAACCCCGGAAGATGTAAATAATTTCAATCTATCACTCACAACTATTATTGAAAAGGTAGCCCAATGAAAATGGAAACTCGCTTGGTGAAGGTATTCCTTCCATTAGACCTAATTGAACTGCTCGAAGCCGAGTCTAATGACTATGCATCGTTTAACAAGATGATGACGGCTGTCTGTCGTAGGTATTTCTTGCATCGCGAGCTTAAAGCAGAGTTCGCGAAGCTCAAGTAGTCATTACAAGAGTCCTCTTTAATTAGCTACAGCCCTTGATACTAAAGGCTTTCAAACATCCAGTAGGTGATAAGTATGTCAAAGATAAAGGTCAGTTTGTCTCAAGAGGCAAGCAAGCTCCTATTAGAGCTTATGGAGATGTACGGCCATACATCACCGACCCATACAGCAAACGTCGCTATATTCAATCTAATGCGCCTATTAAAACAACAACCTCCGAGTGAAGGTAACAATGACCAAGACCAAATCAAAGCTCACCAGATTCTATAACTGTTCAGTATGCAATCAAGAATATACAGCAGTAAGAATTAGCCCTAAGAAATACTGTTCTGATAAGTGTCGTAAATCCGCAGGTCGCCTCAGTACTGCTGAAAAGCGAATAGTAAAGCTACCCGTGTCAGAAGAGTGGCTATGGGTTGCTAGAGAAGTTCGACGTGCTGGCACTGTGGAATGCTTACACTCCCACAGTGTTGAAACACTGGAGCAGCTATTTCAGCTACGGAATTATAAATACAAAACCTATGACTTCAACTTTGAAAAGAGGGTAAGCCGCTATCACCTCTGCCACATATCTCCAGTACGAGGTCAAAGCTCGGTAGGTCTACTTCATCCGCATAATCTGTTCATCGGTCCGAGCTTAGCTAATCAAGTTCATGGCACTAAGTGCTACCAGGGCGCAGGATTGAGTATTAGTCGCTTCAATCTGCAATCTCGTTGGTTGATCCCTGATGATATGCCAGATTCGAAGATCTTGGAAAAAGTGAAAAAGTATCTTGGTTCCGTTCTGCTCGACTATGCGAAGGTAAATGCTATTGGTTTGAGCAAGCGGCTGTCTCTCGCTAAGTGGATAAACAATAACGTCCCAAACTGCGAACATCCACTATCAAAGCTTGAACGTATGGGTATGACAGAGCTACGGAAGATCAGAGCAACTTTCGAAGAAAAAGAGGTCTACCAGATGGACCTATCTACCAAGCGTTCCATTGTGGTGGCTCTGGATGAGGCTGTGAGGCTTTCTAATCAGTTGCCGGACGGTCAGCATCAGTCTGACATAGCTTTCCTAATCCCGGTCCTTACAGTCGCTGGAGCGTGGCTAAGCCGGCAAGACGAGCAAGAGGGGTTATCCTCGATTCTTGATCGCCCTTATGGTGTACGTTGGAACCCTGTAGCGCTACGGAATGACATGGATGAATCAACGTTCCGAGATTTTATTTCTTTTACAACGTTCCAAACCATGCAGGGATGTCCCTTGGACAGGAAGATGGTTCTAAACACCATTCGCAAATATCTGCATGTACCTTCTATGACTCCTGATTACAGCCATAGTAACAGCAGCATACAAGCCTATCATCAGGAGCAATATACAAACTTCTACAAACAGGTTCCAGTAATCCAGAAGGCAATCTTGGCAGTGGGCGTATGCAGCTCTATTCAAGAGTACGAATATCTTGAAAGGGTAAAAGAGGCTGATAGAGAAATTGCCATCTTTGAAAGCTTTGGGTATGAAACGTGTGAAGACGAATATGATTACTCAACGCTCAATATTCAAGTCGAAGAAGATTATACACCCAATCCGAACAATCCACGAATTAGAAGATACGTAGAGCCCATTTACGTTGATTTCTGATAAAGCTATGTAGTTACTACAGCAGTCCGCTTTAAACGCTATACATCAAGCACTACGGCACTCTCAGCCCTTTCAATATTAAAAGAATCTGCTCCTTCAACAAGAGCGATACAAGGCAATCCCTTGCCTTACACAAAGCCAATACGGCATCAATAATAAAAGGAAATAACAATGAAAGAAATGTTTGTATCAAATGCAGGCTTCACAAGCCTTGCTCTTCTCGATGACCAGTCAGTGGAAATGCTTCAACTCAATAACATCAATGTCGTAAAAGCTGATGGTGTAGATATCGTCGCCTACAAGCTATTGAAGAAATTCAGTACAACAGGTGATGTAAAAACCAAAGATCTAATCAAGTCCAGCCCTATCCTCAAATCACAAATCAACGCTCAATAAGGAAAAATAATTATGACTACTCCACAACACGTATCCCTGCAAACCTTTGCTTTCTCTAAAGAAGCACTGGACAAACGATTGGCTAATGCCGAATTCACCTTCCTACGTAGCTACAACGCAGTTGACCGATTCTCTGGCCCTACCTCGATTCTAATGCCGCAACTGGAAAAACTATTCAAAGAAGGTCGTAGTTTGTCCGAACATCACAAACCGGAATCGACAATTTCACTAACTGTCTATCTGCTCAAAACAAATATTGATGAATTGCTGGCTGATTTGGCTAAGCAAACCGAAGCTCTGTACCTCAGCGAATTGGAGGAGGAGAAGAAACGTCAGCAAAGTATTCTTGAGCAGCAGTTGTATCAAGCCCAGAAGGACAAGGAGGCTAAGAAAGAATCAGATAAAGAAGCAAAGCTTCGAGCTGATGCAGCACAGCAAGCCGCAGAATACTTTCAAAACCTCAACACCAATTAATCTAATAAGTACGGAGCTACAATATGATGAAGAACGTTCTATTTCCAAAGACCCGCGAAGAGAAACTTCTAAGCGCCCAGTATTTCAGCAAGACTGCAAAGGCCACAAAGCCTGCTGAACCTGAAGTATCGACAAAGCTATCGGAGTACGAGATTCAGTCTTACATTGACATCCTCCTTGAAGCTTCACCTCCGACTCCTAAGGGGCAAGGTGGCACAGACTTCACTCGTAAGATCCTTGAAGAAAGATATGGTATCAAAACGAACGCGTAGCAGGATAACTAATTAGGGGGTGTTTGAGGACTAAATATCCTCCCATCCCTTGCGAGGCCGATGTTTACTGATCGGATTACTGGTTCCGTTAAACGCGATGCGTTCCTTCGCCAATAATGTAATATTATAACGCCTGGCGGAATAATAAGTTAAAACGATAAAAAATAAGAAGGTTTAAAGATTGGGCGGCCGCGAAAACTGAGTGCAACACCTGACCTTTCCGGTACGGTGCTGCCCCTATGTCCTATTCCGAACTCAGCGTCGAAGAGCGCGCCATCATTCAACTCAGTCAAGCTCAAGGCT
>Ga0180008_1001183_pt1 | contig 17279 bp, 39 predicted proteins | sample MM_PW_MetaG_FD_121121 | JGI IMG/M metagenome (GOLD analysis project Ga0180008, IMG submission 121121) | Groundwater microbial communities from the Aspo Hard Rock Laboratory (HRL) deep subsurface site, Sweden - MM_PW_MetaG | ecosystem: Environmental > Aquatic > Deep subsurface > Groundwater...
CAAGGAAAGGAGATTAGAAATGAAGCACAAAGATAAAAGGTTTTTGGCAATAGAGTTTTATGATAGAAACAATGTCCTACGCTTCACCATTGGAGCAGGAGAAAAAGTTCCTTCGGGACACATAGTATCGAAGGGATGGACAATCAAAGCAACCTATCGCACCCAATTATGGTGTGAGGATTGCTCTTCTTGGGTCGGTCCAGGACCACGGGGAACAGAAGATTGTTTCTGCCCTGAAGTTTAAGCCACCGAACCGCCGGAGCAATCCGGCACATCACAGGCACATCACCCAATACGGGAGGTGTGCCTTTTTGTTTTGAAGGGTTAAAACATAAACAATTTAACAGATAGGAGGTACACAAAATGAAATTCAATGGATCGGAAAAACAAAACAAATGGGCGGAGAAAATAATTGAATCGGCAAATCTGACCGATGAACAAATTGATAATTTATTACGGTATGCTGGACCAACTATGCACACACAGGGCATAATGGATGTGGCGATTATTATCGATCATCGGCACATCCTACCTGCCTACGCTGATTCGTTAGGCAATTTTTATAAACTCTCTGATGAGGGAAAACGTGATCTTGCTAACGAGGCTGCTGATGCTCTTCGCCATAGGATGCCTATTTAATCCCCTCTAACCATGCCCGCTTGGAATAGTGGGCATGAATGAGCGGGTTAACGTACCGGCCCTTTGACCGGGAACTCAAATTTTTTTGAAGGAGAAAAAAATGAATTTATCAGAAATAAAACAAAAGGGCCGCCAACTGGCCTACAAACCAACAAAAGAGGAAGTTGCGGCCACCATAGAAATGGTGGAAAACCTTGGGACCTCAGATGAGGCGAAGGCTTTTTTTGCCTCTAAGTCTGATAGGGTCAAACTATCAAAAAATGGTTTGACCAAAGGGCTGAACCTGAAAATAGAAAAAAACAGGCAGAAGTTGGAGCAACTTCTGCCTGAAGGATGGACTATAGTTGAATAGGATTAGAGATCGAAACGGGCTGAGCAAGCCCGTCCACCAGTAATGCTGGTGCTGATGAGATCAAATAAATAATTATTAATCTTTAAAAAGTAAGGAGAATTAAAATGAGAAAATTAGAAAGTGGTAGTGGCATAGGCTTTACGGTTATTATTGATGGCGAGATTGTTAATTTTAAGCTTGGTGTATTTGCTCGGAAAACTTGGGGTGGTAAGGAAGAAATGGAGTATGGTTTTATATCTGATTCTGATATGGAGTATAGCTTTACATCCCCTGAGGGTCTTTACTCCAGAGGGACTTATTTCGGTGGGATTACGGGGATGGGTGTTACTCCCTGTGAAATAAAAAATATTCCTGGGGATATGCGATTAGTGACTACGGATCTTGATGAAATTAATAAGTTGGCTGGGGTTGCAGAGGATAAGGCCAAGCAGGAAAAGGAAGTAGAAATAAAAACTAAGCAGGATAAAGTAAAGCGGATAAATGCTTTACCAAGGATTTTTCCAGTTGGCGATAAGAAATTGGATTCTCTGGTGGTCTTCAAGAGGAGTGATGCTTCTTATAATTCATTTAGTAGTCGCCGAGTTGAGGGCGGAAGTATTAACTTGGCTTATAAAAATGCTGATGGCAAGTGTATTTGGCTATCAGATTATTTGACCAAGGACGGAAAGCTGCAAGTCAAAAAGTTTGCAGGTGATTTAAGGCACTTGTTTGGGGATAGGGCTCCTGAGTTTGCCCTGAAGGCTACTTTGAGGACCTTGGTGGATCGGCAGAGGGAGTTGACTATGATGATAAACAAAATTTAATATTAACCCTTCATAAAGCACAGAAAAATGATGAGCAAAAAGTTTTTGGCAAGCCGGAGATTTCATTTTCGAGTTTGGTTTCGAATTTAAGACAAACATTTATGCAAGCAGTAGTTAAACTTCCCTATAAGTGGTCTTTCGGTGCTTCATTTATAAATTATGAGTTGAAGGATGTGTTGAGGGAGTTTGGGTTTTCTATCGTAAGCAATGGGCGAGTGACCTGGGTTACAAGATTGACTTATGTTTCTGTAGTCAAGGAGGAAGTAAAATGAGTTTTGATAAGTTGAGTTTGGGTCAACAGAAGTTGGCCTTCAGGCAGGGTATGGTGGCCGGTTATAATGCTGACAGGGTCAAGGTCTTGGTATTTAGGGTAAATGGTGATCGGCTGATGATGAAGGAAAAAAATATTATTAATAGAATATTTTCAAGGTAGGAGGAAAGCAAGATGAAAAAAGATGAGAGCAAAAATAATGTGGCGGAGAAGATAGCTTTTAAACTTAACGATATTGAACTATTCCAGGTTGATTGTGTGTATGTCGGAAAGCCTGATGATTGTATGTGTGGATGTAGGGGTCGATATACTTATACCAAAATCAATCAAAAAGTCTCTTCCGATAGGTGTGGTTATAAAGTGACTGTTGATGAGGTGGATGACAAGAGGGTAATGAGAGTTCTTAATAAGATGAGGAAAAATTCCCACTTAGGTGTTCAGATTATAAAGAATAGAATATTTACTGTGGTGGTTGGAGCCACTCAGTATACTTTATTTTTGGTTAAGTGATCTCCTATCCAAGCCCCTGACCCATAAGGGTTGAGGGCTTGTATGGTAAGATCAAATAAAAAACAGGGAGGAAAGTAAAATGAGTCAAAATTTAAAAGGAAGAGAGCAATGGCTCGAGGTTAATGGTAAGATCGTTGAGGTAGAAGGCAAGAAATACAAAGTCAAAGTTTCTTCTTGGTTTGCCACATACCCGTATAAAAGATACATCATCAGCGTCAACGCTGATCCGATCAACAAACGAGATCCCGAATACCTGAAAATCAAACAGGATCTTGGGGATGATTGGTCAACGGATGTTCTTGAGAGTGGTGAAGACTTCTACGCAGCCGTTTATCTTCAATGTTTTCCTGGAAGTGGACAATAAGATTGAAGGAAGTGATCATCTGGGAGGACTGAGTTTCTGATGATTTAATCTTTTAAGGAAGGCAGTAGTATGAATCTATTGCCTTCATGGAAGGATTAAAAAATAAAAAAGGAGGAAGACAAGATGGAAAAAAGAGCAAGTGAGCAAGAAGTAATGATGGAAATTACAAAAGAGACAGGCAGCTACAATCAAAGGCGAATGGGACGCCCTTGGATTGCCAAAGTAGATTTTACAAACTCCAAGGGTGATTTTTCCTGGGGCGACTGGACGGGCGATCAATACAATGGGGGAGCTGGCGTGCTCTCCATCAACGCCAAACCGGGCGACATCATCGCCACAGGGCAAAAAGACAACCGCCAGCCCAAAAACTCCGCGCCTGATTTTTTTGTGGTTTTGGGATAGGACCACCCTTTGATTTGAGTTATTAATAAAAACCAAAAAAGGAGGTGAAAGTAAATGAAAAGAGTCATTAAGAAATCTGATATTGTAAAGACCATAGAGGCTACTCTTGCTCGGGTGAATGAATCTTTTGATACTTTAAAAGGAGATAGTAATCCTCAGGTAAGGAGGATAGTTAATGAACAAAAAGGAAAGATTTATGCATTAGAGGCTGTATTGGATATGCTAAAATATGGAGATGATTTTCTTATGAAAATTTTATAAAAGGAGGAAAGTAAAATGGATCTGAGAAATTGTAAATGTGATTGTGGTAGTATTAGGGCCAATCGGGCAGGGATTGACAACCCTGATGCCAGAAAATACTGGGAGGGCTATAATTCATATTTTTTCGGAGCAATCCTTCAGACTTAACGTGCCGGCCCTTTGACCGGGAACTCAAATCAAAGAGCTTTATGCTCAAGGAAAGGAGACAATTATGAAGCACAGAGAGAAAAAGTTTTTAGCAATTGAATTTTATGATAGAAGGGATGTCCTTCGCTTCACTATTGGAGCAGGGGAGAAAGTTCCTTCTGGCCATATTGTATCTAAAGGCTGGACTATAAAGGCAGTCTATCGCACCCAGTTATGGTGCGCGGATTGTTCCTCTTGGGTCGGACCAGGCCCAAGGGGGACAGAAGATTGTTTCTGTCTTGAAGTTTAGCCACTGAATCGCCGGAGCAATCCGGCACATCATAGGAGGTTTAAGCCATGGAAAAAACCAGATGTCAAGAATGTAGCGCACTGGAGGCGGAATATAACCCGGAATCGATGTCCGCGGCATTGTGCCCGGAATGCATCATAGACCGGATAAGTGAGACTGTTGCGGTATATGACTATCCAAATGAAAGGGAGGGATGAGAGATGGATTATTACAGAGATTGTGACCAATGTGGAAAACAGTGGATTAGCATTGACCGGGAAAAACCCTTTGAGATTTGCCCGAGGTGCTCTCGAAATGTAACATTTTTGCTAAAAGAAACCGATCTGAGAATAAACAAGGAGAATGAGAGAGAAAATTAAGGGAGGGAAGGGAAAATGGACGAAATGACAGAGTACGGCTACAGATTGGGATTACAGGATGGTAGAGTTGCCGCCCAATGGATTGCAATGGGGAGGCCCGTTAGTCATGGGGACCTCTTATCATCAAACGATCCCTACGCCCTAAACCGGGAACGCTTGACATTGATAACCCGGATCGCAGAAATTGATGCGATCCTTAACGGATAAACCCCATTCCGCCCAATGGGCAAGGAGAAAAATTATGGAAAAATCAGAGTTTGGGTTCGGTTTTGAGTATGCTCAACAGGAGAAAACGGGCCCAGTGGATATTGACAAAATACTCACTGGAACCGTTTCAATCCCCGACAGCGACTATGTGGGAATGAAACGAGCGGGGATTGAAAACCCTGATCCTCGCAAATACTGGGAGAGTTACAATTCGTTTTTCGAATAACCCCTTCCCCATGCCTCTGAGCGATCGGAGGCATGAATGAGCGGGTTAAAACTAAACAATCTAAGGGAGGATAGCAAAATGCCATGTTGGGAAGTGAATCTGGTTACATTGGAGTTCAAGGTCCATAGTCTTGATAATTTAGTCAAGGCCATTGAGGCCCTGGGCTACAAGGCAATGGTGCGGGGCACCAAGGTGAGTTTCGGGGAGGTCACAATAGACCTTGAAACTCAGAAGGCAGAGTGTCCCAGCAGTTGGAAGAAAAAATTGACTGAGCTGAAGCGGGAGTATTCGGTTCAGGTCATCAAATCAGTGGCCACTAAGAAGCGGTGGTCAGTTCGGAGCAACAGCAAGTTCAAGGTCCAGCTTCGAAAAGTTTCAGCATAGGAGGGAGAGTGTAATGAATGTTGATCAAATTGATATTGAAATACTGGAAGATGGTACCCTGGCCGTGACGTCGGGGGATGTTAGTGAGGCTAATCATATGTCAGCGGATGAACTCCTGGAGGAGTTGGAGCGGGAGATGGGTGGTTCAAGGACTACCAAGAAGCGGGAACATCCCTTTCTGAAAGGGAAGCGGGTGTTGAGGGGTGGGAGGATAGTGAAGGCTTGATCTTTTAAGAAGAAGGGACATTCTATAATGCCCCTTCGATTGAATGGTTAAATTGAAAATTAAAAATAAGGAGGAGTGATATGCATGATGGTATGGTGGGTTCTTTGCTCCAAACTTTTTTGGAGGAACTGAAGAGGAAGGAAGCCATGAGCCTGGTACGGGTGACCCCTTTCGACCCTGAGCCGTACCTTTATTTCTCAGGCGTCAGGATGGATCAGTTCCTGTATCCGATCAGGCTTTGCGAAGCGAATATTGTAAACTGCTGGAACAGGGTGGTTGATGGTTTCAGCAGGGGAAGGAGGCATTGAATGTATAAGTAAAAAGATCAACAATTGAATAGCGCGGGAGCTGGTCAAGCTCCCGGCATTTCACCAAGCTCATTCCTCCATAGGGGTATGGGTTTAGTGAAGTGCTACAAGGAGAAAAGGGTAAGACCTTTCGTTTGATCAGAGACGGGCGACCAGTAGGGTCGGGCAGTAGATATGCAGAGGCACCTCAAGCCCAGAGTATGAGGCCTGCAAGGCAACTCCTTGATTATTTTAAAAACAAAAAGGAGGGCATGAAAGATGGCAAGAGGCATGGAACACGAGCGTATGAGGTGGTCTTACATGACTGAAAAGCAGTTGCTGAAGCGGCTCAGTAAGATCACACATCCTGACAAGGTGGACCGTTTTAAGCGGCTGGCACTGGAGTTCGATAAGTTCCAACTGCTCAATGCGGCTTGTGAGCGGGAGAATGAATTGAGGGGCCTGGCCAGGAATGATGTGAACCCTGTACAGGCTGCTGGTCGTGGTGATTGTGGTGATTCCCCTGGGTTTGGTAAGGCAGTTCAAATGATTGTTGAAACCAGTAAGAATTTTTTAAAGGAGTCGTACAATGGGGCTTTGGATTATAGTGAGTTGGAAAAGCGGGCAATGGGTGTAGTCAAAGAGGGCGTGACAGAAGATATTCCAGCCAGGTATGATCTAATAACAAAAAAGTATTATGTAGTGGAAAGGAAAGAGGTGGTTCGTAAAGTGCCGAAGCAAGGTCTGGTAAGTAAGGATCGTTACATTGATTTTTAATAAATAAAAAACAGGAGGAAAATAAAATGGCAAAGGAAACAGGTATAATAGATTACTTAAAGGCCGGTTATTCCCACTTCTATATGCAGACTGAGGAGCCAGAACGTGGCATTGAGATCCTCAAGAAGGAGTTGGAGGCCTATAAGGAAAGTGGTGATGAGAACTTTTTTAAGCCTGTGGTGTGGGGCTTGAGTCCTGAGAACCAGGACCCAATGCAACCCCTGATAGAGCTGGACAGTGCCCCAGCGGGCACAGTCCTGATCCTCAAAAATTTCCATTGGTTTATTAAGGATATTCAGACGGGACAACCGAATTATGAGATCACCCAGTTCATTCAGGATCGTCTGTCCCTCTATCGGAGCAGAGCGAAAAAGAAGGTCATAGTGGTTGTTTCTCCTGTGACGGGTGGATTGCCCACCGACCTTTCAAGGGAATTCATCCCCTTGAAGTTCCCTCTCCCTGATGGGGAGGAAATAAATGGTCTCCTTCAAGAGGCCATAGTGGTTCTGGAAAAGAATCCCAAGTTCAAAAAGCCTAGTAGGAAAGAACAGGAAAAATTAGTTGATATGAGCAAGGGCATGACCAAGGATGAAGTGGAAAATGCCCTATTTTATTCAGTAGTTAAAACTGGGGGCAAGTTGGACCCAGTGTTGGTGAAGAAGCAACGGACAGCGTTCCTTGAGAACGTGTCTGGTGTGAAATATGTTGAGTATGGGGAGACCTTTGACAATCTCATTGGTTACCAGAGGGTTAAGAATATCGTCAAGACTTTTTCGAGACCGGATAATCCTATGGCCAAGGGAATGATCCTTCTTGGGCCTCCGGGTGTTGGGAAGTCCCACTTTGCTAAGGCAGTTGCTGGAGAGTTCGGGATGATGATGTTAACTATTGAGGCCGCAGAAATGACTGGCTCCCTGGTTGGTCAGAACGAAGAGAAAGTCAGCCGCTTTATTCGGGCGGCTTGCGCAATGTCCCCTTGCGTTCTGTTTTTTGATGAGATTGAGAAGGCCCTTGCCGGAGTCAAGGGTGGAGCGGTTGGTGGGGTTGCTTATTCAAGCGATTCTATTAATCGCAGGGCATGGGCTCCGTTCTTGAAGTTCATGCAGGACCGGACTGACCCGGACACTGGGAAGCCCGTTCATGTCTATGTCATCGCGACTTGTAATGATATTACCTCCCTGCCCCCCGAGTACATAAGGGCAGAGCGGTGGGACTGTGCCCCGATATTCATTGACTTACCCTACAAGGATGAGCGGGAATCCATAATGGATTTCTATGAGAAGTTTTATGAGGTTGAAGGGACCGTTTCGGTGGAGGATACAGAGGGGTGGAGCGGTGCGGAATTAAGGGCAATGTGTAGGCTTGCCAAGCAAGGGGGCACTACGATAGACAAGGCGAAGGAGTTGATCCTTCCGGTTAGTTCAACAATGGAGTTGGAGATTGAGGGCCTTCGCCGATGGGCAATGGCTGGTGATTCTTGGATTCCCGGTCGTGGTCGAGCAATTCCGGCCAGCGAAATTAAGTTGGATAGGAGTAAGGGGGTGTTTACCAAGGCAGCTGGTGATAGGCTGCTGGACATTTAACCCTTCATAGGGAGAGGGAGACCTGAGGATGGTCTCCCTTTCAAATGAGTGGTTAAAATAAAAAAAGGAGGTATGATAAGATGGAAGAGATCGTATGTGATGAGTGTGGAGAGTCTGAAGTACAAACGTTGCTGGATGGGCGCAGGCTTCAGATGAAGCACGCTGGCAGGAAGACCAAGAAGAAGTTCGAGCCGATGACGGGACTCATTTGTTCCCGTTGTGTTCAGAAGGGCATGAGGGTAGAGACCAGTGTGTCTCAGGCATCTGCAGTAAGTCTATCTCCTGGCACCGATCTTCTTGAGATGTAGGAGGATTTGAAGATGAGCTTAAAAGAGGATGGGGTTCACTATCTTAATGTTGTGGATGGCATTCCCCGAAGATCAGCCAAGTGGGTGTATTGTAGGAGAAAGGAGGGCAAGGGGCGCTATGAGAAGCGGGTGGCCCTGGATGTGTGTAAGAAGCGTTCGGCAGAAGAGCATCCGTTGTGGTCCTATTGTTTCCGCTGTAGTCAGTGGAAGGAACAGTTCCCAGAAGAAAATTCTTTGGAAGAGTTAAAATTATGAGAGGAGGCGTGGAATGGAGTTAAAGACAGCATTGAAGATGGCAAGGGACCTGTCGAAGACACCAGCCAATGAGTGGGCTGATGTTGAAGACTATAAGGCATGGACTATGGTGGTGGTCTTGATAGGGGCTTCCTACCAGGTTGCCACAGAGCACAGGATGTTTTTTGTGAACAACAAGGTCATTGCCATATACAAAAATGGCAAGAGAATTAAGAAGGGAAGGAGGTAAGAGAAAATGAATGTAGGTGCCAAAGTTGCAGGATTGTTCCAGACGTTTGAGGTTGGTGATACCTTTACCAAGGAAATGGTTATGGGGTTGCTGGATGTCCCCTTGACTTCTGTAGAATCCAAGAGACTCAGTGGTGCGTTGTCGGCGTTGATGTCCATTTATAAGGTGGCCGAGCGGGTTGCTGGTTTGACTCCAGTAACTTATCGAAAGGTGAGGGAGTGGAAGGACCGGACAATGAGACCTTATATATCAAAGAAGCCCTCTGTAATGATGGGGCAGCTGTCTGACCCGGGCAACCTGATTATGTCGACGGCTGAGGTTGGGGAAGCAGTATTCGCCCTCCTCAGAAAGAGGTCAGATCAGGTGGATCGGCTGGTGGAGGAGAAGGAGTCTATGTCACTCCAGTTTAGAGATTGCTTGGAGGAGAACAAGCGGTTCCTTCGTAGGGTTCGTGGGTTGGAGGAAGAGGTTCTGAGTCTGAAGGGTCGAGTGAAGATTGTTGACCTGAAAGCTGTTTGATCCCTTTGGGAAGGGTGATGGTTATCATCACTCTTCATTGAGTGATTAAACTTACTGAGAAGGGAGGGAAAGAAGAATGCCCGATTTAGAAAAAAGTAAACTTAAAATGATCAAGGACATTGGTACCCACTTTGGTACCACCAAGCTGAAGGCCCATCATTCATTTAGGTTCGTATTTAATATATGGATACGGGCCTACAGGGATGATGTGGGGTTCAAGGCTTGGGTGGATGAGACGACTGGCTATCATCCACATGATGATCGGTGGCCGGAGCTTAAAATCTAATTATCAACAGGAGGGAGTAAAGATGGCAAAGAAAGAGAACGTGATAGTGGTGTCTGAGGGGGAGGCCCAGAATATGATTAAGAAGGTGATGTCCGAAGGCACCTTACTTTGGATCAAGAAGAGGGCTTGGGGCAATCGGAAGAAGGTTGCTCAGGATATTTTGGAAGAGAAATTTAAGGATGATGCCAAGGTCGTAAGGGCAGTGAGTGATTTGATTGATTCTGAGCCCATCAGGGCTATTACCAAGGTTCAGGAGGACGTTAAAAAGTATGCTCTTATGTCAAGCATGCCTTGGTTCCATGATGGAGTTTATTGGATCAGAAGTGATCGGGTTGAAGAGGTCGATCAAAAGTTGAGAGAGGCTCAGGACAAAATTAAAGACGAGTTGGTTCCTGATTTAAAAAGTCAGTATCCGAAGCTGGTAATGAAGGCCCTTGAGGAGCATCCAAATCTTTACCAGTTGGAGGATTTTCCTCAAGTTGAAATTTTCAATTATAAGTTTGGAATTGAGTGGGGCTGGCAAAAAGTAATGTTGCCCATGTCGGAGAATGGGGCTGCTTCTATGGTTAGTAAGGAAGTGGTGGATCGGGAAAATAAAAAATGGCAAGAGATGCTGAAGGGCGTTGGTGAAGAGTTCATTGGAGCCACCCGTAAGGCTCTATTCGATTTGTTGAAGCACTTAAGGGATAAGTTGAAGGACCCAAGCGCTAAGTTTCAGGACGCCACTGTGGAGAAGCCCAAAGCATTCTTAAAGGAACTGAGTGAGACGAAGTTTCCTTTTGAGGATGCGTCTATAAAGAAACTACTTAGTGATGCCAGGGATATTCTGGACGGAGTGTTCGGAGAGGACCTTCGCAAGGATAAAGAGTATCGTGGTGCCATAGCGGAGGTAATGGATGATGTAGTAGGTACTTTTGAGGATCTGCCTACAGTGAAGCTGGAACGATTTAGTGATTTTTAATTCTTGCTATTCTGCTTCTGAGTCTGGAGGGGCTTGGGAGCAGCAAGCAGTGATTAAAAAATAAAAGAGGAGGTGGGTTAAAATGAATAAAGAATTGGAAGAAGAAATAGCTCGAATTAAAAGGAGAAAAATTGATTATAGTGAATATAAATCTTTATGGTATTGGCTTTGGGATGGAGTCATGGGTTATGGATGGTCTGTTGAATTAAGGAAAGGAGGTAAGACAGGATGATTAAGAGTAAGAAAGAATTAGCAGAAGGGAAACCTGAAATTGATTTGACTGGTCCTGCTGGAAATGCCTTTGCCCTCATGGGCATGGCGAAAGGATGGTCAAATCAATTAGGAAAAGACTTTAAAAAAATTCAAGAGGAAATGACGGCTGGAGACTACGAGAACCTGCTCGGAATACTGGAGCGGGAATTCGGCGATTACGTAATCTTTTACAGGTAGGGATTTAATCTTTTAAGGAAGGCAGTAGTATGAATCTATTGCCTTCATGGAAGGATTAAAAAATAAAAAAACAGGGAGGATTAAAGACGATGGACACAAAATGTGCTTGGTGTCTTCGAGAACAAGGCGTTTCTCCTTTGGAGGAGGACAGTCATGGTAAAGTTTAGCTGTGATGTGAAAATTGAGAAGGGAGGAAGTAAAAAATGAGAAGTTTATTGTATTTATTTGCTCGGTTGCTTGGGGACATAAGTGCTATAAGCAAGGGCAGGGTTGGGAAGAGGATTGGTAGAAGGTTGGTTGGCAGGGTTACAGGCAGGGCACTCAGGAAACTATTTTAGAAAGGAGGTTAGTTTTGGATGAGGAAAACAGGAAGAGAAATTTTCTAATGTCAGAAGGGCTGGATTCCTTTACGACTGTTTCCTTGGGGGAGTTATACGAAGCCTATATGGAGCAGTGTCAGTGCCAGTTAAGTGCTGAGCGGAAGGTGATAGCGGATGACTTGTTTTCAAAGCTGTCAAAGTCAGCCAGGTCCGCCTTGCTGGTGATCTTCAAGGGAGGGGAGGAGGAGCGGTATCCGTTGCTCCCATTCAGTGGTGATGGATGCTGTATCTGTGGTGAGGAGCCCTTGTTTTCCAAGGGTTGTTGTAAGAGGTGTTACTATCGTGGGTATAGGTACAAGAAGAAAAACGGGAAGGAGGTGGAAAGTGTTACGGCATTGAGGTCATTCTTGATGTCGAGGCTGGGGAATGGTCGGGAAGCCAGGTTGATTATAAAGGAGATAGCTGACTTGGCCAGAAACCTATTGTTGCTGTGAAAATAAGATTTAAAATCTGAAAAAAATAATATATAATAGAAAAAATTAATAAAAAACAAAGGAGAGTATCAATGGAAAAAGAATTGTTTAAAGTGGTGAGGGGATATGCTAAGTCCTTTAAAGTCAAGACCGTAGGTGTTGCTGCCGAGAAGGTGTTGGCAGAGGTTTTGGATGCTATCAGGGACCTGTACAAAAAGAATGAGGCGGATATGCCGGTCGAGGACTTTGACGCTTGGAAGTTCAACAGTAAGGACATGTTGATTTTCTATAACGAACAGGTTCTGAGGGCCAAAGAAGCTGGTGGAGTCACTGACGAAGAAGGTCCTGATGGAGGAGTCCCTACTCCGGCCAAGGGAAAGGGAAAGGCTCCGGCAAAGGGAAAGGCCCCGGCCCCTAAAACAGACCTTGCGGGAGTAAAAGCCAAGGCAGGGGCGGCCAAGGCCAAGGCTGGGGAAAAGAAGAAGGAGAAGGACACGCCAAGCAATAAGTTATTGGTGTATCAGGAGTGGAAGAAAAGCAAAGAAAAGAAAACCGCAGAGGAGCTGCTGGCCTTTGTGGAAGATCGCGTAAAGCTTTCCAGTATAAAGGGATGGATTGGATCGTGGAAGCGGAACCAGGGTTTACCGGCAGGGGCGCTCAGTTAAATGTTAAAACAAATAGTCCGTTTATTATTGGGTATAAACGGACTATTTGTATTCCTTTTTTGGAGGGGTTTGTATGGAAAAAGGTTGTCTTGTTTTATTGTCGGGGGGACAGGATTCAGCCACCTGTCTCGCTTGGGCCAACCTCAATTTTAAAGAGGTTCACACGGTGTCTTTTGATTATGGTCAAAGACACCGTGTGGAGTTGGAGTGCTCAAAAAAGTTATCTGAACTTGCTGAAGTAAAGTCTCATGTTATCATCCCTGTTTCTTCCCTTCCATTTTTGGAGGGATCAGCCCTATTTGATATGGGTGATGTTGGAGGGAATCACTCAATCAATTCCAATCTACCAGCGTCGTTTGTTCCTGGTAGGAATTATATTTTTCTTGGTCTCGCTGCTGCAAAAGCTTACGGGCTTGGAATAAATGATTTAGTGACTGGTGTTTGTCAAACAGACTTTTCTGGCTACCCTGACTGTCGCGATCTCTCGATCAAGGCCGTTGGGGTAGCCCTTTTTTTGTGCCTTGATTTTCGAGTGACAATTCATACTCCTTTAATGTGGAAGACAAAAGCCGAAACCGTTTTAATGATGAAAGATTTTGATAAACTGGAATGGTATAAATATTCTCATACTTGTTATAATGGACAACACCCGCCTTGCGGGGAATGCCCGGCCTGTAAGTTAAGGGCCAAAGGTTTTGATGAGGTGGGAATCAGAGACCCCATTATGGAGGGGTATTAATTATGCATAGGATAACAAAGCAGACTCGTGAGTTTAGGGTCAACCATATATCAGAGCCGGTTTTATCAGATAAAGGCAGGCCTATACTAACTTCCATAAGGCGGACAACCAAGTTGGATGGGATGTTCACGAAGATATATTAGTAGCAAAGAAGGAAGAGAAGGTTAAGGATCTCGAACTATTGGATATTGGAATATGAAAGATGAAAAAAATAAGTAAACCAAAAATAAGGGGGGAGACTTGGTTATCAGATCTTACCAGTTATGGTATTGTTTATTTACAAGACAAAACAAAAATATCCGAGTTGATTATTAGAAAAAATATATTGGTTTGTACCAGATGTTCAGGAATAAAGAGTGGGATTTTAGGGGAGAAAAACCTTCCAAAAAATTTTTATACCTCTAAGTTACATTTGAATTTTTACAGATGGTGTGAAAGTAATAAATTATCTTATGCTATTTTGTCGGATAAGTACGGCTTGTTTTTAGACTATGAAAAAAGAGAGTTTTATGACCTCCATCCTTCGTCTCTATTGGATAAAGATTTTATTGTCTTAGCGGACGGTATAAAAAATAAAATGGCCAAGTGTGGATGGGATTCTTTTTTGTTTTATAACCGCTCCCCGGTTATGAGCATACCATATTTTTATATGATGTTATTGACCGGGTTAAAAATTTTTTTTATAACAAAACTACCATGTCTAATACGAAAAGGATTTTTTTAATGAATCTATTACATAAAAGTATTACTGAAATTTTACGTTCTATTGGGGAAGATCCAACGAGAGAGGGATTAAAACAAACTCCAGAGAGGATGTTAAAATCATTTGGGTATTTATTTTCTGGTTACGCAAAAGATCCTAAAGATTTTATAAAAGTTTTTGACTCTGAAACGTATGATCAAATGGTATTATTGAAGAATATAGAAATGTATTCTATGTGTGAACATCATTTTTTACCTTTTTTTGGCCAAGCTCATATTGCCTATATCCCTAATAAAAGGGTATTAGGTATTTCCAAGCTTGCCAGGCTGTTGGAAATATACTCAAGGAGACTGCAGATACAAGAGAGGATTGGTGAGCAGGTAACAAAAGCACTAATGGATTATTTGGAACCACTTGGGGCAGCTTGTGTTATAGAAGCAAGTCATTTATGTATGAGAATGCGGGGGGTTGAAAAACAAAATTCAACTATGGTTACCTCTTCTTTGAAGGGGGTTTTTTTGGAAGCAACCTCTAAAGGGGTAGCGGCCAGACAGGAGTTAACGAGGTTAATAAAATGAGCAACCGTGGACCATTTATTTTTTTGGATAGCGGGGCCTACTCGGCTTTTACTAAGAAAGTTGAAATAAAAATAGATGAGTATATTGAGTTTATAAAAAAGAACTCAGAATATGTTCGTTGGTACTCGAACCTGGACGTTATAGGAGATCCAGACGAGAGTATTAAAAATCAGAAGTATATGGAAAGTAAAGGATTAAAACCCTTACCCTGCTATCATTATGGGGAGCCCCCCGAGTATTTGTTAAATTATCTTTCCAAAGGGTATGATTATATTTGTATTGGAGGGATGGTTCCTGTTCCTACGGTAAGTCTTATCACCTGGTTAGATTTATTGTGGAATACCTATTTGGTGGATAAAAATGGAATGCCCAAGGTTAAAGTTCATGGATTTGGTATGACTTCTCTTGAAATCATTTTTCGATACCCTTGGTACTCCGTAGATTCTACCTCATGGGTTTTAACAAGTAGATTTGGTTCCGTGTTTGTACCAGTAAGAGTCAAGAGGGGAAAATACTCATATAAAGAGACTGCTTTGAAAGTTTGCGTGTCTTCCAAGTCCCCTTCCAAACGGGACGAAGGTAAACATATATTGACTTTCAGTCCTATGGAGAGAGATTTAATACTTGAATATTTTGATTATAAGGGGTTTAAGTTAGGTAAGTCAAAGTATGGCAAAGACGGAACTGAGGTTATAATAGAACAGGGGCTTTCCAATGACTATAAACAAAGGGATGAGTTGAATATAATCTATTTTTTAGATTTGGAAAAGTCACTACCAAAGTGGCCTTGGCCTCTCAATCCCAGTGATAGGGCTAAAAGAGGTTTTGACATATGAAGATTTTTCTTGCGACGTGGAATGAAGATAGTCAGGGGGCAAGTTTAAATGCTGCTGGAAATAGGCACAGGTTATTTTCCTATTTCTTTTTAAAGGACCTAAACAGTTTTCTGAAAAATTACGTTGAAAAAGCAGAGAAGGAGACAAGAGATGTTGACAGTGACAAAGAGGTTTGAGTTTGACTATGCCCACTTCCTACCAGGGTATGAAGGGAAGTGTAGCCGGTTGCATGGTCACAGGGGTGTGTTAGAGGTGGAGGTGTCTGGTCCCCCCCTTGAGGCTGGAGAAGTCTACGACTCTATGGTGGTAGATTTCGGGGTGTTGAAGGGAGTGGTTAAGGACAAGATCGTAGATAAGTTAGACCATACACTGGTCAATGAACTGATGCATGTACCCACGGCTGAGAACATGGCTCGTTGGGTGTGGAGGGAGTTGAGGGATGTGTTTGGTTCAAACCTTGTGAAGATCAGGGTGTATGAGACACCAAACTCGTGGGCCGAATTTTCTTAAACGGAGGGTTTACTTTGGAAGCAAAAACAAAAAAAGAACGTGATAATATCATCGGCTGGACTCGGAGAAAGTCTGACGAGTGGTGGTTGCAGGAGTTGGTGAGGGAGAGTGGAAGTGACATTACCATCAGCATGCGAAAGGATAGTGAGAAGCTGTACTCGCTCAGTGAAGTGAAGATACGCAATACTAAACAGAGACGACTCAGTAGGGAGGAGAAGGAAGGAATTGATTATAAGGTGTTTGTTTTCAGGGGACCAACAGGCGTTTGTATGGAGATCCGTTATGAAGAAGGGGCTGCTTATCTAAAAATGCCTTCGAAGGGATTTAAGGATGATTTAGTTTCCCCCACTGATCGGTGTTATCCCTACGGGAGGGGAATTATTGCAGCGGCTTTTGAGGATTGTTTCTTCCTGTTCCTCTTTGACTCCGATGGTAGGGGTGGTTGGAAGTACTACTCTATAAAATATATACGAGCTCTATTGGAGGATGAACGTCTTGATGTGTGGGTATCAAGAACACCAGGCAATAAGAATAGGGTTAACTTATTTGTTAATAAGGTTACAAGGTACCCAGTGGATGGTAGGAAGCGGGGTTTCTCCTTTGGGACCGACCCTTTTTATGGGAAGACAATTATTGAAGCCTTTGAATATGTTTTGGATTTACGGGGAAAGGGGAAAGCTTTATGAAGGTCAATGAAATATTTACCAGCATTGATGGGGAGGTTAATAAGTGGGGGCAGGGTACCCTGTCTACCTTTGTACGGTTCCAGGGGTGTAACTTAGCGTGCTCCTATTGTGACACCCAGTATGCTTCCGACAAGAGTTGGGGACGTTCGGTGTCTCCTGATGAAATCTTTGACGCTGTGCATGGGGTGGGGTGTAGGAAAGTTACAATAACTGGAGGGGAGCCCCTACTGCAACCCTGGTCTGAACTCGTGTCATTGATTATGGAGATGGTCCAGTATAGTTATAAGATTTCAATGGAGACTAATGGTTCAGTACTCCCTCCTATGGCGCTGTCCAGGTTGGAGGAGTTAAATTTTGTTTTTGATTACAAGCTGCCTTCAAGTGGAATGGAAGGGGAAATGCATGCTGAAGTATTCCCTTTCATGCGGGAGGATGATTACATCAAGTTTGTAGTTAGGGACAGGGTTGATTACATGGGGGCCGTTGAAGTATTGAAGACCAAGTATGTTCGGGGCAGGGTGGCCTTTTCTCCAGTGTATGGGATTCTCAGCGCTAAGCAACTGATGCAGTGGTTGATTTCCGATCGGTTATTCAACGTCCAGCTGAACCTCCAGTTACATAGGGTAGTGGATGTCAAATGATCATTTATTTTGCGGGTGGTTATGGTAAGGCTC
>Ga0180008_1001184_pt1 | contig 17275 bp, 24 predicted proteins | sample MM_PW_MetaG_FD_121121 | JGI IMG/M metagenome (GOLD analysis project Ga0180008, IMG submission 121121) | Groundwater microbial communities from the Aspo Hard Rock Laboratory (HRL) deep subsurface site, Sweden - MM_PW_MetaG | ecosystem: Environmental > Aquatic > Deep subsurface > Groundwater...
AGCCGTTTGCTCTGAGGCTTTTCCCCGCTTCATCAAGTATCACCTGTTTTGCTTGGTCTAGGTTTTACATGGCCTGCAGCCAATTCTGTGTATTTCTATGTTTCACCTGTTAGCGTACCTTTGCATGAGAAACGGGGAGCGGACGGGGAAAACGGGGAAAGAATGGCTAAGCGTACGCGAATGACCGAGATGGAAGCCTTTGCTGTAAAGACTCGTCAGTCGGAGCCGGTCGGCTCTCGCGGAAAGGGGACTTTGCTGCTCGAACGTAAAGCTTCCGGAGCTATTCAGGCCTACTATCGGGAACGCACATCTGACAGCGACAAGCGGCTGCCTCTCGGAACGCTTGCGAAGAAGCCGCGTGTGGGTACAGACGAGCAGAGCTTGGATGGTATCCGGGGTGAGGCTTTGCGAATTTCAGTTGAGGCCGCTGCCGCTGGCGGTATTGCCAAGTACTTGGAGCACATCTCGGTGCAACAAGTAGCGGCCGCGGCTAGTCGTGCAGCCACAGCCGCATTGGAAGAAGCGGAACGGCTAGAACGCTTCCGACTCGCCGAAATTGAAGCGGCCCGCGGAAGCTTTCACGATTTGTTCCTGGATTACATTGAGTCGCGCCGCGTGAAGGCGACACCAGGCGTCGTGAAGGAGTTGGAACGGCTGCTCAAGACGAACATGCAAGAGCCCCATCCAGAGGTAATGCGGATGAAGGCCCGAGATATCAGGGCTGACCACATCCTCACAATTCTCAATCCGATCTGGGAGCGCGGCTCCAAAGTGCAGGCGGATCGTATGCGTTCTTTTCTGGTGGCGGCATTCAACCATGGGCTTACGGCTGAGAGTGTGGTCGGTCGCTCCAATGCGAAGACCTATAGCCTTGAGATCAACCCTGCCGCAATGGTGAAGGTCGATAAAGTCTCGGCCCCTGTCGAACGAGCCTTGTCTGATGCAGAGCTGAAGCAATTCTGGGATACGGTTGAGGATACTGACGGTATCGGTCCGGTTATGGCACTGTTATTCAAGTTCGTCATATCAACGGGCGGCCAGCGGATCAAGAACCTAATCGAAACCACTTGGGCGGACTACGATCTGGACGCGGGTACGGTGCTATTGATTCACCGTAAAGGTAGAGGTGGTCAGACCCTGAGCCGACCGCACCTGGTACCGCTCTCTGATCGAGCCATTGCCATAGTGCGGCAAGTTCGGGAAATCAATGGGGATCATCCATGGCCCTGGACTACTCACGGCAAACAACCTTTTGTGATCAGTAGCCCGACCCATGCCGTTGCAGACTGGCTGGATTCCAAGCATGCGCTAATCGCTGGCGGGAAGATCCCGACGTTCTCTCCGAGAGATTTGCGCCGGACCTGTACACAGCTAATGCAGAAACATGGGGTTGATGATCGGCTGTCGGATCTTCTTCAGGCTCATGGCCAAACAGGTGTCGTTTCTCGACACTACCGAAATAATCCCGAAGCGGCGCTGCCAGAGAAACGTAAAGCTATCGAGCTCTTTGACCGAGCTTTGGCTAAGGCTTTGGGGGAGGTCACTGATACGGGCAACGTGCTTTCCATCTCGCGCCGGAAAAAGAAAACCCCCGATGCAATGTCGTGAATGTCGTGAAGCTGACCCGAATCCGAAAAGAAAATCCCCTCCCCCATGCCCCAATCTTGTCGCACATAGGGCACCACCATCAGTCCGCTGCTGAATCCCCGTAGTACGCGGCCTACAGCACATTTCAGTTCCGCAAACTCTGCTTAAAACACGCTGAAACTGCGAATAAGCGGGAATAACAGCGAATAAGCGGGAATAAACAACGTTTAGTAATACGGTACGTTGTTAGTTTGGTGGTTTGAGCTGGCGAGTTGTGTCGCGCCACGTTTTCGTAATTCATATTTTGTGTCGCGACACTGCGTTTACTTATCGCGACTCCGATTCTCGCGCCACGTTTTGCCTAACTACCATTTCGTGGCGCGAATCTTTGTGAGGGCCTGTTGAGGGCCTCAATGGCACCTCTAGAACCCTTGTATATAGGGCTTTATGCCCTGATCGGACGAACGGTATCGACCCGTTTTCAGCCTTTTCTGCACTGATTTAATGTACGTATACGGACGTGTTGATACGTGCTGGTACGTGTTGAGCGGTTAATTCGGGGTGGAGAGTGCTTTTCCTGCGATTAAGTTATCTAAAGATATCAAGTGATATCCGAAGAAAGTTGTTGCGATTGCCCGCATGGCGACGGTAGCATTTGAAACATTCTGAGCCGCCAGCAAGGTGCTTCGACCATATGAAACATTTGGTTGGCGTTTGCTATTAGAATCACTGACAGTTGGAGTTGCAGACAAGAAAAACCCCCGGTAGTGAGATACCGAGGGCTTAATCGGGAAAGGGCGGTGAGACGCCCTCTGCATACCAGCTAGGCCAGTACACAACCCCGAGGGGAGAAGCATTTGAACGGGCTTCGCGGCGAACTGTAGTACCGGAAGGAATATGGCACAACCCCTGTTATCCATACAGTGGTGCCTTATCCGACTGTTAGCTACCTTGATCCTTTCACCGGGTCGGGTGGCGTTCGGTTCGACCTCCTCGGTATATCCATACTTGGAGATACCGCAAATGGCACAAACGGCCACCCGCAGTACCGATGTACCCAACCTGCCGATTCCTGGCGCACGAGCTACCGCCGCGCAGTTCTGCGCGAAGTACCAAGTTAGCCGCGCTACTTGGTGGCGCTGGTCCAAAACTCCCGGCTTTCCTGCTCCTATTCGCTTCGGTCGCTCCGTTCGTTGGGAGCCCGAGTCTGTGGAATCCTTCCTGCTCAGTCAGGAGGCTTAACCCATGATGACCAATCAACTCTGCGCTGACGCGGGGACAGGATCGCTTTGTCTGGAAAAAGCGGCTTTATCCCTTCCTGTACCCTTAAATGCTTTGGTGCTTAATCGTCGTCTAGTTCGCCGACATCAATGCGTCAGTCCCGAAGCTGACTCTGAAAGTGGGGTGGCCTGACATGGAAAAGATCCTGCATTCCGAGAAGGGTTGCTCGGCGCAAAGCGTTAGCGACACCAGTGGTAGCGCCCAGCGAATGCGCCTTTTGGCTTACTTACACCAGCATGGCTCAGTCAACACATTCCAAGCCATCATGCTTCTGAACATCCTGCGCCCTGGTGCGCGGATATCTGAGCTGCGTGCGCAGGGGCACGGCATCGTTACCCACCTGGGTACGCTGAAGGATGATCAAGGCCGCGATCATCAGAAGGTTGCGACCTACTACCTGAGTACTGGCCCAGTGCAGAAGGTGGCCTCATGACGACCAAGATCATTGAGCCCATGGGTGAGGGTGATCCGGGAAATCCTCACATTGCCGTGACTGATTACCAGGGCGAACCTCGCGTGGATAGCCGCCAGGTCGCGAAGCAGCTGGGAACCAAGCACAAAAACCCAATGGCGCTGATCGAGCGCTACCTGGCGAAGTTTGAAGAGTTCGGGGTTGTTCCGTTTCAAACGGAGAAACCCTTGGCCGGAACTGCTGGTGGTAGGCCAGAGCGCTTCGCCTTGCTCAATGAGGATCAAGCGTTCTTCCTGCTGTCGCTGTCCCGCAATACCGACCGCGTTGTGGAGCTGAAAGCGAGCCTCATCATGGCGTTCCGCGAAGCTCGGTATGGGCACGCCCGCCAGACGCTGGAGGCCCGCAAGAAGGACGCCAGCAGCAGTGGTCGCCGGCTGGCTCACTGGCGCTATGACAAGCCGGGGGTGTACGCGCACGTTGCTCATTTGAGGGAGCAACTGAAGCTGCCAATCGATTCTGAGGACTTCCGCCCATGACAGCTATGCTCATGATCAGCGATAAACGGTCGATAACTTTTGTTGCAAGCAATCGTGCTCGTCGGTATGGTTTGCCCGTCGCTGCAAATTCAGCGACCGGGCTTGGTAACCCGCTGAACGTTAGGCGCAACAGCGCCCCCATTACGATTGCAGGCGCTTTTTTTGTGCCCGCAGTTACGTGTTATGGCGGCTGTGCGTGGGAGGCATTCGTGCCTGCCGGGTTCCTAACGTCCCGGTTTACCAACCTGCGCACAGCTGCCACCCATTCGCTTGGTAACGAACGTGGCAGCTCCCTCTTTACGTTAGGAGCTCCACGTATGCCCGCCCTAAATCCGTCTGCGATTCGCGCATTTGCTCACCGCCGCATGGCCCTGAGCGCCCTCCGCGCAAACTCATCACTTTCCGTTCGCCTCGCCCGTTACAACTCCCATATGGCCATCGCTCGTACGCTGGAGTCTGCTGAGGGTGCGCAATGAATACTCCCGTCCGCACCATCCAAGAGATCGCCCATGACACGCTTGAGGATCTCGAAAGCGCCCAGATCGCCCTGCGTAAGGTTGAGGCCGTTCTCTATGCCGCATTGGCGGACAAGGGCACGAGTCAGCACGTCCGCAATCTGGTAGATGTCGCGTGGAACCTAGCCGCTGACGGCGCCAACACCGCCGACTGCAACCGCGAGGCAACTTCCGCCGCTCTGTCCGGGTGCGCTGGCGTGAACGCCGGGGGTGAGCTATGAGCCGCTCCTACAAGGAAATAGCCGAGACCGGCGTCCAGGATCTGTACGAAGTGACCAGTGCGCTCGAGAGCGTGCGCGCAATCTTAACGCTGATGCTTGAGACCTTCCCCGAAGACAGCACGCCTCACGCCTTCGCGCAGTTGGGCACTATCGAGATAACCGACTGGAACACCAAGGTTTACCAGTGGTGTGAGTGCATGGAAAACGAGCTGGATGATGCGAACGCCGAGGCGCGGAACGCAGCGCCGTTGCCGCACTACCTGCTGGACCAGCGCAGTAACGAGGTGGCCGAGGCGATTTCTGCCGAGCGCACACACGCTACCCGCTGGTGGACGCACTTGAACGAGATGCGGCGCCGCAAGGAACTGCCTGACTGGGTGGCGGCGGGCGTCGGCACGCATGATGAACACGATCTGATGCTGGAAAGCCGGAAGGCCGTCAATCAAGCCCTATTCGGATCGGACGACCTGGGCGGCGCTCAGCAATACCGCGAGGTCGCCCTATGAACCAGCCAAAGAGTTCACATTCGATGCTTTTTATCAGCCCCACACTTTGTCCAAAACCACCGCGTACTCACGCGAAGCGCCGACGCCCTGACCTAAGAGGTTAAGCATGAAAATTCAAAACGGCGCATCTGCGTCGACGGGATCGGCTTGCCTGAAAAAAGCCACCGAACTGTTTTACATCACTCACCCGAAGGTGCCCAAGGCATTACTGGGACCGTTCTTGACCGAGGCCGACGCTGAGTGCGGGCGCGTAGTTATGCATAGTGCCGGCGCCCAAGTGACGGCCTGCCTGGTTGATTCAATCGACGACATCACCCACTGGCACTGCGTGAACAATGGTCAAGTTTGCCGGGCCTTTGCTGGCGCTGATCGCCGGGAGGTCAGTCATGGGTGACGTGACTCCAATCAAGCGCAAAGGCAGTGGCGGCCCGCCCGCGGCTGGCGCTCATATCGACAGCGCCAGCTATACGCTGCTGGTGGAAACCCTGGTCGGGTTCCTGGAGCTACGAATCTCAGAGGGCGACCAAGGCCGCCACTGCAATGAGCTGGAGCGCCTGACTCAGAAACTGGAGAACTTGGCCAAGCGGTTTACCCCACCGAAGGGGGCAGCATGACTGACGCAACGATCCTATTCCGTGATGCGCTCCAGGCCGTCTATGGCCCTCTTGACTGGCTACCAGAGCCCGACGGTGCAATCCACCGGTTCCGTGTGCCGAAGGATAAGCCTGGCTCGCTCAATGGCTGGTATGTGCTTTACCTGGACGGCATTGCTTCCGGCGCGTTCGGCAGTTGGAAAGCCGGTGGCGCCAGCACCTGGTGTAGTCGCGAACCGGTTGACGCCCGCGAAGCGGCCCAAATTCGCGAGCGAGTCGACCAGGCCCGGTGTCAGCGCGAAGCCGAGCAACACCGGCGCCAGCAGCAGGCCGCCGAGAAGGCTAACCACTGGTGGCGTAATGCTCGCCGCGCCTCACCTGACCACCCGTATTTGGTCGCCAAGGCGGTTCGCTCCTACGGCCTGCGCCAGCGTGGCGCTGACCTGCTGATCCCGCTGTACCTGGATGGGCGTTTGGTCAACCTGCAAAGGATCGGGCCGGACGGCGACAAGCGCTTCCTGTTCGGCGGCCGGATCAAGGGCACCTATTCGCCGCTGGGCATCATCGAGCCAGGTTCTGTGCTTTGCATCTGCGAAGGGTGGGCGACGGCCGCCAGCCTCCACCAGCACGGCGGCTATGTCGCTGCCGCTGCCATGAACGCGGGCAACTTGCTCCCGGCGGCGATGGCACTTCGCGCTCGCTATCCGGGCCAGCCAATCGTCATCGCCGGCGACGACGACCGGCTCACCGATGGGAACCCGGGACGCGCAGCGGCAAACGCAGCGGCCGCGGCCGTGGGTGGCCAAGTGGCTTTCCCTGAGTGGCCGGAAGGCGCCCCCGACGGCCTCACCGACTTCAACGACCTCGCCAACTGGAAACTCGCCCATGTCCAAGCCTGACAACGTGATCAACCTTCGGCCGGACGCCGCGGCCATTGCGCCAGATCGCCCCTGCTGGGCGGTGTACGAACATTGGGTAATCAATGAGAAGGGCCGCAAGCTGCGCCCGGGCGTTTACTGGCATAGCTTCAAGCGCGCGAGCGCTGACCAGGACGACGCCGAAGGTGATACCGGCGACCGGCCTATCACTGATGAGTGGATCTCCAGCCCCGTCACCGTCGTCGCCCGCACCACCAACAGCGACGACGGCAGCGAAGGCCGATTGCTGCGCCTGGTCACCGAGGGCGGCATCAAGGAATGGATCATCGCCATGGAGGTGTTCGGCGGCAGTGGCGAGGACGCCAGGCGCGCCTTGTTCGGGATGGGCGTCATTATCGCCCTCAAGAAACGCGGCACGTTCATGGAGTACCTGCTCGACCAGCATCCTGCAGAAGTGTTTGCCACCACCAGCCGGCCGGGCTGGCATGAGTCGGGCGCGTTCGTGCTGCCTGGGCGAACCATCGGCAGCGCCAATGTGCGGTACCAGGCCAGCAACAAGGCTCAGGTACTTTTCAGCCGGCGTGGCGAGCTGGCGCTGTGGAAATCAGAGGTGGCCGCCAAGTGCGCGGGCAACCCGGTACTGACGCTGGCGATCGGCTGCTCGCTGGCAGGCCCGTTGCTGAGTTTGGTGGGTGTGCTGGGCGGTGGTGTTCATCTGGTGGGCGACAGTTCAAGCGGCAAGTCACTGGCGCAGCTGATCGGATCGTCGGTATGGGGCGACCCGGGCGTGTTCGCCGCCAGTTGGGACATGACCAAGGGCGGCCTGGAGATCGAGGCATCGAGCCGCAATGACACCATCCTGCCATTGGATGAGATCAAGCGCGCCGACCCCAAGCGCGTACAGGAAATGGCATATTCCCTCGCCAACGGCCAGGGCAAAGGCACCATGACCCGCGAGCGCGAAGGCCGCGCCAAATTGAGCTGGCGCCTGCTGACACTCTCCAGCGGCGAGCGCTCACTCTCTGAACACGCGGCCATATCCGGCAATGCCGCACACGCTGGCGCCGAGTTGCGCATGGTCGACGTGAACGCCGGCACCCGGACACACCGGGCCTTTGACGAATTGCACGGGCTTGAGGGAGCGGACTTTCACCGACAACTCACCGTAGCCGTCGGCGCCCACCATGGCCACCTTGGGCCAGCCTTTGTCGAGAAGCTGCTCGAAAGCGACGACCGAACGGGCCTGCTGGAAGACTTCGCCGGCGTTCGCGCCAGCTTTGTAGAAGACAACGCCCAAGCTGGCCGCGTAGCTGATCGGTTCGCGGTGATCGCACTGGCCGGTGAAATGGCAATCGCGTATGGCCTGCTGCCTTGGGTGCCGGGTACCGCCCTCGCCGACTGCCGTTTGCTGTATGGCGAATGGCTCAGCCGGGTTGGCAGCGGCAACGCCGAAGACCGTCAGATCCTGGCCGGCATCCTGGACTTTATCGACCGCCACGGTAGCAGCCGCTTTTCAGATGTCGACGATCAAACGCCTGACACCAAAGTTTTCAACCGGGCCGGTTACTGGGAGCTGGTGGGCACCAACCGCCTGTACCTGTTCAACAAGCCGGCGCTCATCGAGGCCGCGCACGGATATGGCCTGTCTCGCATCATCAAAGCATTGGAGGGCGCAAACGTCCTCGCACGCCGTGACAATGAGCGTAAAACCAAAAACTACCGACTCCCTGGCGGTGGCCAGGCGCGCCTCTATGTGATCGACCCAGACATCATGGATCGTGAAGGCGGTGGCGTATGAACGTCAGTCAAAGACCAGCAATCCAGATTGCCCAAGTTCACAGGAACCTAGAATCACTGGCAACAGTGGCAACACCGGCAACGGCCTTGTGGGGCGTGGCTTACAGCCGTTGCCACCCTATAAAAAAAGTGGCAACAACTGGCAACGCACACCTCATTTTCAACATAAGAGACCCGCACTTTCCCTTCATTTGGTTATCACTGTTGCCGGTTAAAAACCGGTGGCAACAGTTTGGCAGCATCGGCAACATCTGGAGGCCACGGTTTGCGGGGCTGTTGCCATTGTTGCCGCTGTTGCCGGTGTTTTTGAAATCACAGGAACACTGGATTACCAGCGATCAGGCCGAGGTGACGGTATGAGCCTCCTTTCCGGCCTGCTTGATCACTTGCCGCCAGCCATTGCCGGGGTCGACTCGCCAAAAGTGGATAGCCAGCCTCGCCCACGCTTGGTGCTGGCCAACCCAGTCGAGCGCACTCCCCGGCTCATCATGAGCCCACACGCAAGCGCCGCCACCGCCACGCCCGAATGGCGGCAAGCCCGTGACCAGTACCTCAACCACATCATGGTTTGTCGGAGCTGCTACGCGCCCAACGGCCGCCATTGCACGGCTGGCGCCGACCTGCGCGCCAGCTACGACGCCACACCTATGGAGGCGCAACAATGACGCCCAGCCTTATCACCCGCTTGTGCAACATCGGTATGAAACCCGGGATCAGCGCCGCCACGCAACTCATCACCACCCGGCGAATATGTCGCGCCATTGCTGACCAACTCGACTTTATCCGCAGTGAGCGGCGAGCCCTACGCCGGCAGGCGGGAAAGCTGAAAGCGTTTCTCCCATTCACCCGGCAGACCATTGCGGAACTGGAGGAGCAGGCCAACGAACACCAGGAGGCTACCCGCAGCGGAGCGTGGAGCGCACTCGCAGGGTTTGGCCAATCACTAATGTTCGACCGCGAGGGGCTGGCGCAGGCGCTGGGCTTCGACCAGATGTGCGACCTGCTGGGCGTCAACCCAGTACATCGCCATCGGGCCAGCGCAGACGGTGACACCAGCCTTCGCGGAGTGGCCTTCATATCTCGACTGGAAGACAGCGCCGACCGCAAGAGCGACGAATGGGGCGCCGGTGGCCCGCTCTATCAAGCCTGCCACGCCGCCATGATCCGTTTCATCAGGGAATGCCCAGAAGACCAGTTGCCCGACCCATTCGCCCCTGGCGCGCCGTTCGGCCCAAAGCTACCGCCAGTCCTGAGCATCGTCGGCAACTGACTATTTTCCGCGCCACGTTTTGCGAATCACGAAAACGTGGCGCGACAAAGAGCAACAACACCGGGCACCAGCCCATGATCAGCGCCAGCGGCGCACAGAGGAAAACATGATAGATCAAGACTCCAACACCGCGGAGCATAAACCCACTTACCAGGAGCGATTCACCCTTGCGTGCGACACGCAGAAATTCAAACCCTACGAACTGATTCAAGGGCCAGACGCAGGATACTTGGTATGGGAGGTCCAGCACGTACGCAATGGCCAGCAAGTGACCATCGACGGTCCCTACTTCACCGAGGAAGAAGCACGGGTTTCGGCGGACCTTATGCGGGGAACATTCCGCGGAGCCAAGGCAAGCGAAACGATCTACAACCGGGTGTGGAACTACGACCCGCGCCAGGAGCAGCTGACCATCGACCAAGCGCATATGTCGCGCGCAGTACTCGCCATTCGCCTTGGGCTACCTGCCCCTTCGATCACCGTATAGGAGGCCCCATGGCCGCTACAGCATTCGATAACTCGCCTATGACCACCATCAAACTCTACGGGCAGCTCCGTCAGTTCGGCAGGTCCTACGACCTTGCCGTGCGCACGCCAGCGGAAGCCTTGAAAGCGCTGTGTGTGCAGATTCCCGGCCTTGAGCGATTCATCTCAAACGCCAGGTCGCGCGGACTTGTGTTCGCCGTTTTTCGAGGAAAGAAAAACATCGGAGAGAGTGAGCTCAACTATCAAGGCGATGGCGACATCATTATCGCCCCAGTGATCGTCGGCAGTAAGCGAGCCGGTATCTTGCAAACGATCATAGGGGCTGTACTGATCGTTATGAGCCCTTTCACAAATGGTGCAACTCTTGCGCCGGGTATCGCCTTGGCCGCCGGCGGCGTTATTCAAATGTTGAGCCCGCAAGCCCAGGGTTTGAAGTCCAGCGCCGCGCCCGAGAACACACCTGGCTATGCTTTTGGTAGTGCGAAAAACACCGTCGCGTCGGGCTTACCCGTGCCTCTTTGCATAGGCCGCCGCCGATGGGGTGGCGCAATCATCAGCGCCGCTATCTATGCAGAGGACCGGGTATGACTGCCATCGAATATTCACCGCGCACAACCATTCTGCTCAGTGGTTCACTGGCCAAAAAGTACGGCCGTACACACACCTATGCCCTATCCGCTCATGGCGACACCAGGGAGGCGCTTAGGGCAATAGATGTGAATCACCCAGGGTTCCTGAGCGACATCGCGCGAGCACGCTCCATCGGTCTGGAGTTCGCAATTTTCCGCAACAGGAAGAATGTTGGCGAATCCGAGCTGTCACTCGGCGGAGCCAAGGAGATACGGGTCGTCCCCGTGATCACCGGTAGCAAGCGTGCTGGGATACTTCAGACCATCATCGGAATTGTGTTGATCGTGGCCAGTCCGTTCACCAACGGCGCTACGCTTGCCCCAGGGATTGCTCTCGCTGCTGGTGGTGTTATCCAAATGCTGAGCCCCCAGGCCGGCGGCCTCAAGACCAGCGCCGCACCAGAGAATACCCCCGGGTACGCCTTCGGCAGCGCCAAGAACACCACCGCCAGTGGCAACCCGGTGCCGCTCTGTTACGGCAAACGGCGGGTAGGAGGAGCGATCATTAGTGCTGCCATTTACGCCGAAGACCAGATGTAGGGGTGCTGGTGTAAAGTGAACCATCAACCCCGGAGGAAGAAATATGCACAGGATTTTGCTCGCCACCATCACCTTCGCACTACTGACTGGATGTTCAAGCACACCAGTAGCGCCTGGCTCTGCAAAGCGGGTGCCTGCCGACAGGGTCTACGTTTATCAGTCAGACGTTCCTGATGGTGCGACACTGGCAGTTAGTCGAGACAACGGTTTTTGGGCGTCTGGCGGCTGCTTGGCCACCGTGCTCATCGACGGAAAAAAGGTCGCCCGCATCGACACCGGCGAAATTGTGAAATTCAAGGTCAAGCCAGGTCGGCATATCGTTGGCATTGCCGGCGATGACGAAGGCAACGGCCTCTGTGCAATGCAGATCGGTCAGCCCGTGAAGGAAACGGCAGCCGAGGTCAGCTCAGGAGAAACCCAAAAATTCAGGATTTCGGGTACTCAAAATGGAACGGACATACGCCCGAGCTCCATTTAACTGACTGATCGAAACAGACGATATGGTCTCACTCAGACCAAATCGTCTGTCATTCGGGTGACTTATCCCTAGAGCGCCAAGAAAACGCTTAAAAGTCTTGACTATAAAGTTTTTTCCATGCGACAAGTGTCCACGTTTTATGGAATGTGGACAGACGAGAAATTACCGAAAATGAAAAGTCAAGATTTTTTGCTCTTGTTCAAAATGGCGAGCCTACACGCCCAAGAGGAAAAGTTATTTGGCCTGGAGGAATCTGTACAAGATTCATCGGGGTCGACCCTTGATTTCCTTGAAGCTATTAGAGGGATGTGGTCGAGCCAAACTACGATTGCCGAGATACCTCAAAATCGCCGCGAAGGCAATCATGACCCCAGCCCTGCACCTCATACCGACCCTAAGCTAGCCATCGAGCCCTTCATAGTTGATGAGGAAAAATGGGAAGGCTGGACTGACGTATTAACCCGTGCTCCATTATCGAGCTGGTTAGACGCCTACTCCTTACGGGCGCTCTCAGAGTCAACCGGCCTGAGCAAAAGCGAGGTATCAAACTCACTAGCAAGGTGTCGAGAGGCTGGGTTGTTAATCAACGACTACGACACTTCTCAACCTAGAGTGAACCGTAGAGAGCTATTAAAAATAACCGAGCACGCCCTTAAATACTTTTTCCCTGTAAAGCCGGGAGCAATTGTTCGCGGTATTCCAACAGGCTTCGCTGCGCCAGCTCTATCCAAAAATCTAAAAAGTGCAGGCGGGCTCATTCCAGTTTGGCCAGATCCTTTTGGTAGCGAGCGCGGCCAGGCAATTGAACCAATTTATAAGTCCGTGCCCGACGCGGTAAAGAAGGACAAAACCCTTTATCATTACCTCGCGCTTGTAGATGCGATCCGGGTTGGTGGCCCTAGAGAATGCGGCGTAGCAATTAATATGCTGAAGTCAGGGATGGGACTGAAATAATATGACATCAAATGCTGATCACAATTATGAGCTGATCGAGTACGTGGCAGAAGGGCTGGGCGAAGAGTTTCTGTCTGAGGTTGCTTTTGTTGGCGGATGCACGACAGCCATGCTGGTGACAGACCCGGCGGTGATGGATGATATCCGGTTCACCGATGACGTGGACCTAGTAATCGAGTTGGCAGGTAACCCTGCTTGGAATCGACTCACCGAGCGCCTAGCTGCCAAAGGATTCAAGATCACCGGGGAAGACGAAGTCAACTGTCGATTTCGCTTCAACGACGTAATCGTTGATGTAATGCCCTCAGATGCTGCTGTCCTCGGCTATACAAACAGATGGTTTGTAGAAGGGCTCACGAAAGCGGATAGGTTCAAACTACCCAGTGGCCGAGATATACAAATATTTAAACCAGCTTACTTTCTGGCGACAAAACTAGAAGCCTTCAGCGGGCGCGGAAATGGCGACCCCTACCATAAGGATGTCGAGGACATTGTGATCTTGATCGACGGTCGACCAGAGTTACTTGAGGAGGTTCGTCAGGCAGATGCTGAACTTATACAGTTCATTGCGGAAAGCCTCAGCAATCTTTCAAAACTAAATGGTATTGACTACGCGATTCAAAGTTCAGGCTCAGTTAGGGCGAACCCGCAGCGTGGCATGCTTATACATAAGCGCATGAAAGATTTGAGCATGCTCGAATGAGATACAAAACAAGGTCGATTAAAGGACAGGCTCGCAAAGACAACCATGACTGTGCTGGAGCCGTATTCGATGGAGTAAGAGGGCTATTTGTCATCGTTGATGGCACATCGAAGCCAGGTAGCGGCAAGCTGGCCAATAGTTTTGTATTTGAAGTAATTCGTAGGTATCAGTTGCGGATTAACCTCGGCGCCGACGACACAACTCATCGCGCTGCCGAGCAGCTACTGACGCAAGTAATTTTAGAGTTGCATGGCCCTCTTTTCGAAAAACACACAGGCACAACAAGCTACTTAGTTGGTGTCGCTTCCCAAGGACGTCTCACTATCGCATATGAAGGCGACTGCTCCTGTGGTGTCGCGAGTGCCAATGGCAGCATCGAATGGGTCACCCCACCTCACTGCACTGCAAATTGGAAACGGGATCGAACGCACCGCGAGCTTGCACTTAATCCGGCGCGCAACAGGATCACTCGCTGCTATAAGGTCAACCAAACGCCGAACCCAGACTTTGTCTTCCGCTCTGCGTTAGCGGGCGAGCGTCTGGTTTTCGCTACGGATGGCTTCTGGGCTGACCTACCTGATGCCAGACAAAATGATGCTCTGCAGGCCAGCTCTATTGATATCAACGATATTGAAGACGATGTCACATGGATTGACGTAAAACTCTAATCTAAAGGACCGCAACCATGAACTATCACTTTAGAGGCTTGGGCGAGCCAAGTCTTTTATATCGATAATCAATCCACTGAAAATACTTGACCATCGGCTCCAGGCCGGCGTGATGTCAACATTTGTAAACATCAACCCAGGCTTGCGAACTCGATCCAATGTCATATTTCGACAGGCTCTCAACCTGAAAAAAGTTTAAGTTTTGTTATGTCGTTGGCGCTGAGCAAAGGGCAGAAATGGCCAATAGCGGTCCTTCGCGATAGACCTTCGTGGTGCGCACCGAGTATTGTCTCAAGCCGGTTCATTCCGGCTAAAGACAGCCCTTTTACCTGAGCGCTAAGCCTCACACCGCTAGGACACCCCATCGTGATGGAATACGACGAAGACGCAGCACTCGCAAAACGGAAACAACTTCTAAGCGATGCAGCGCGCGATCCGGTTGGAGCAATCCTTACGGAGGAAGTTCGACTCCGCCTGGTGAACGCGTTCTCTAGGGTCACACCGCCCGAAGCACCTGAGTTTACGATCGGGCTCATTACGATCAGCTCTCTATACGACTCACCAAAAGCACGGTCCCGAAAGCCAGGCAACATCGTGCTGAACTGGAGGAAGCTGCTCGACATTGTCCCCGACGTGTCGCTTGCTGGTCTCGGTGCAGCGTCGCTGCCAGTCGCGCCGCAAGTCGCCATCGTCCTTGTTGGCCTCTACATTTGGAACAAGGTTTGGCGCGGAGCAGTTGAAGAGTTTTCTGATATCGAAGCTGTCACGATACTCGCGCTTTGGAAGCATCGAAACGGCGAGCGCAAGATCGCTGAACCGGAGGGCTTCGTGCGCGTCACGGAACTCAGAGCCAGTTACGCTCTGCCCCCGTTGACCGCCGGCGAATATGCGTCGGCGATTAACCGACTTATCCAGTTGGACTGTATCGAACTTGAGAATGGCATCATTTGGCTGCGCGAGTATATTCAGGTGACGTATTCATAACCGGGCCGCGCGCCAGTGACTCCTACCCCCTCACACCACGGGGCGGCCTTAGGCCAGATACCGAAATTTGGGCTTTTTACAGTTGATTTTGAGAAGTGATTCAAATCCATGAAAGCAGTGCAGTGGACAGTGTTTATCGACATGCTGGGCTTCAAAAAGCTGAATTCCTCGGTTACCAACGATGAGCACGCGCAAGAGCTCATCAAGTTCATGACTACGAACAGGGATGTGTTGGTGCAGCTTGAGGCGAATATTAAGCAGCGCTACACGCAAAACAAGGTGTTCAACCTGTACGACTGGTACGAGCCGAAAAGTGCGTTTATCTCCGATTCCATCGTCGTCACTTTCAAACCTAAGAACGTGGATTGGGAGAAGAATGCTAACAAGGTATTGATGCATTCAGCCAATGCTTTGATGATCATCGTCATGCGCCTAGGGGCGCTGATGCACAAGTGCCTGCTGGAGAAAGAGATCACTTTCCGGGGTGGCATTTCCACACAATATTGCGACATTAGCGAAAGCTTTGCGGTCGGTGCCGGCCTCAGTTTGGCTAACGAAGCAGAAGGTAAGGCTACGTATGCCCGGATGGCTCTGGCTGACGATGTGGTGTACAACGCGAAGTTGATGAAGCAGATCCGCGAACTGTTCAAACTGATGTACGGTGATTCGCAGTTCCTGGTTAAAGAAGACGGGGTGACGTATGTAAATGCGCTCGACTTCATGCTTGCAGCTGCCGATATGCGTTCCCCGTCTGTAGCAGCGGCAATACAGACCCATGAGGGAAGGGTGGCTGTGAGCGGCGCCCGCGAACAGGTCGAGGTCTTCTTGAATGCTCAGAAAGCCTTAGTGATTAAGTCAATCCGAGAGTTTTATAAGGCTTACCGCAAGGACTATGCGGATTCTGGCCGCCGAAATAGCAACCGTCGTGTTCTAAAAAAATACTTTTGGTTGCGTCGGTATCACAATGCCGCCGCTAAAAAGCGCCAGTTTCAGGCATTCACGATCTGATCATCTTGTTGTAGTGCGGGCATCGCAATGGTGTCTGGACTGGCTGTTGCAGGTGTTTACTACGGGTTGAAGGCCCTCTGACCAATATCCACTTCTGGCCGAAACCTGCCAGTATCCATCTAGGTATCCACGGATTGACGCTGATCCAATATGGATACCCGGATGGTGACCAGACGCAGGAACCGTCATCAGTGACCACTTGGACCAGGTCACAAACATCAAGATGCCCAATTTGCGAAACCCCATGGAAGGCTCGCGTCAAGTGGAGGTCCACTCGTTTTCGAGCAGTGCGCCGCGCGCCCGTCGCGCATCTGGTTAATGCGCGAAGCCCTCACCCGGAAAGGTTTCACGCACCTTTCACGCAGCATATTCACGCACTGGGCTGCGTGATGCCCTTGGCGGCCGGCAGATACTAAGCCTCAGCAACGGCCTCTGGACTGCGCAGTAACTGCGCAAATTGCGCACAGCAAGTACGCAACTCAGTACGCACGGTTGGTACGCATTCAGGTGCGTACTGGCAGTAGTTCGCGCCGAGGTTCGCACTTCTGGTTCGCAACCTCCTACGCGAACCTGGTGCGAACTCGGCCAGCGGTTACCACCCTGGTTACCACGTAAAGTTACCAATGCAAGCGGTTGCCAGACGCTGGTTTCCACAGTGGTTTCCAGGGTATGGCAGTGGTTTCCACTGGCAACCTAACCACTTTGGTTGTGACCATACAAATAAGCATATTGAGCGACGCTCAATAGTCTCCCCGGCCTGCTCGGATATCTGCTTCCATGCTAGTCAGGCAAGATTGTTGCCGATGATGTCGAAACGTCACGCCCAAAAAATGTCTGTGCTACGTTGATTCTGGTAAGCGTGACTTTGCTCCCAGGAGCCCTGCCCAAAAAGGACGACCGTATGCCTGCTAAACCCGTTGTGCTACCAAGCCGAAGTTTTGCAACCCAAGGAGAAGCGACAGCATTTTTCAAGGCTATGCTCGCGCGGTACGACGATGGGGAGTTTCTTAACTCTGATGACGAAGACATCCTTTACGAACTCTTGCAGCGCCACCCCGAAGCCGATGAAAAAATCGGAGCAGGCGTTCAAGCTTTTTATCGTCAAAGATCGCCTGACCATCCTACAAGTTGCTTCCATGTTTTGCGGGTCGACGGAAAAAAAACGGATTTCGGCTATCCCGCCTGTATCACGGGCCGGGCTCCCGGTCTGCGGCATGGGTTTTATGAAG
>Ga0180008_1001185_pt1 | contig 17266 bp, 12 predicted proteins | sample MM_PW_MetaG_FD_121121 | JGI IMG/M metagenome (GOLD analysis project Ga0180008, IMG submission 121121) | Groundwater microbial communities from the Aspo Hard Rock Laboratory (HRL) deep subsurface site, Sweden - MM_PW_MetaG | ecosystem: Environmental > Aquatic > Deep subsurface > Groundwater...
CAACAGATTTTTGATCCGTTCCCATTGATCATCATGAAGAAGCCTATGGCGACTCATCCGCTGCTCCAAATCGACTGAAGGTTACGGATTTAACCTGCTCGATTCAAATGAGAACGCCCCCTAATAAACTTTGTTGCTTATAGGGAACAATCATGGGCTTGGATGATGCGCTGATCTTCACGCGGGTGGTCGAGTGTCACAGTTTCACCCTGGCAGCGCAGGGGCTGGGTATGCAGAAGTCGACCGTCAGTCGGCGCATCGCCTTGCTGGAAGAGCGTCTTGGGGTGCGATTGATCAATCGCACCACGCGCAAATTACGCCTGACCGAGGTGGGGCAGGCCTATTACGAGCGGTGCCGGCAGATCATGCTCGACTTTGCCGAAGCCGAGCAGGCGGTGATGCAACTGCAGCAGGAGCCTTCCGGCTTGTTGCGCATTACCGCGCCGATTGAGTTTGGCCAGTTGTTTCTTGGGCGCGTGCTGGGCGATTTCATGCGTCTGTATCCGCAGATCAATGCTGAGGTGGAGCTAACCTCGCGGCATGTCGATCCGGTTGAGGAGGGCGTGGATATCGCCATTCTGGTCGGTCAGCCGCAGGACTCCACGCTGATCGCGCGCAAACTCTTTGAGACCCGCCGCCGGTTACATGCCAGTCCCGACTACCTGGCCTTGCACGGTACGCCGCGGGCGACGGGGGAGTTGCTGGGGCATCGGGCGATTGTGCTGCCCAATGACTCGCCGCGTTATTGGCCATTGCTGGGTGAAAGCATTGCCTGTCAGCGCGCATTGGCGTGCAACAACATCACCTTTGCCCGTGAGGCGGCGCTGGCGGGCGCGGGGATTGCCGGTCTACCGGTGATGATCACCGCGCTGGCGGTGGCAGAAGGCCGCTTGATTGAGCTATTGCCAGAAGCCTGCCTGCCTGTAGGTGAGTTGTATGCGGTCTATCCTTCACGGCGCTTCCAGGCCATGAAGGTGAAAACCTTTCTGGATTTCCTGATGGCCAGTTTGCCGCTATCGGATGGCCGGTTGCTGGAGCCAGCGGCGGCCAGCCTGTTAATATCGCGCCTTTGAAACGATTGCCCGTTGCACATTCCTCTGAGAGCTGCCATGACCACCGTTCGTACCCGTATCGCGCCGTCGCCCACTGGTGATCCGCACGTAGGCACCGCCTATATCGCCCTATTCAACCTGTGCTTTGCCCGTCAGCACGGTGGCGAATTTATCCTGCGCATCGAAGATACCGATCAGGTGCGTTCGACCCGTGAGTCGGAACAGCAGATTTACGACGCCCTGCGCTGGTTGGGTATCGAGTGGAGCGAAGGTCCGGATGTCGGTGGCCCGCACGGCCCGTACCGGCAGAGCGAGCGCGGTCACATTTACCAGAAGTACAGCGCCGAGCTGGTGGAGAAGGGCCATGCCTTCCACTGTTTCTGCAGTGCCGAGCGCTTGGACAAGGTCCGCGCCGAGCAAATGGAAGCCAAGCAGACGCCGCGCTATGACGGCCATTGCATGAGCCTGTCGGCCGCCGAGGTGCAGCAGCGCCTGGCAGCCAACGAGCCGAACGTAGTACGCATGAAGGTGCCGAATAACGGCGTGTGCGTGGTACCAGACATGCTGCGTGGCGAAGTGGAGATCCCGTGGGATCGCATGGACATGCAGGTGCTGATGAAGACCGATGGCCTGCCCACCTACTTCTTGGCCAACGTGGTCGATGACCACCTGATGGGCATCACCCATGTGCTGCGTGGCGAAGAGTGGCTGCCATCGGCGCCCAAGCTGATTCTGCTGTACGAATACTTCGGTTGGGACAAGCCGCAGCTGTGCTACATGCCGCTGCTGCGTAACCCGGACAAGAGCAAGCTGTCCAAGCGCAAGAACCCGACCTCGATCACCTTTTACGAGCGCATGGGCTTCCTGCCGCAAGCGATGCTCAACTACCTCGGGCGCATGGGCTGGTCGATGCCCGACGAGCGCGAGAAATTCAGCCTCGACGAGATGGTCGAACACTTCGACATCAATCGGGTTTCTCTCGGTGGGCCGATTTTCGACTTGGAGAAGCTGTCCTGGCTCAACGGTCAGTGGATGCGTGAGCTGAGCGTTGAAGAGTTTGCCGCCGGTGCGCAGAAGTGGGCCTTCAATAGCGATTACCTGATGCAGATTGCCCCGCACGTGCAGGGTCGGGTGGAAACCTTCAGCCAGATTGCACCGCTGGCCAGTTTCTTCTTCGCCGGTGGCGTGGCGCCAGATGCCGCACTGTTCGCGCACAAGAAACTCTCGGCTGACCAGGTGCGTCAGGTGATGCAGTTGATCCTGTGGAAGCTTGAAGCCCTGCGCCAGTGGGAGAAGGACAAGATTACCGGCTGCATTCAGGCAGTGGTTGAACACCTGGAGCTGAAGCTGCGTGACGCCATGCCGTTGATGTTCGCCGCAATAACCGGGCAGGCCAGCTCGGTGTCGGTGCTCGATGCCATGGAAATCCTGGGCCCGGATCTGACCCGCTTCCGCCTGCGTCAGGCCATTGAGCTGCTCGGTGGTGTGTCGAAGAAAGAAAACAAAGAGTGGGAAAAGCTGCTGGCCAGCATCGCCTGATTGCTGTGTACCGTCGGTCGGTTTTGTATAAGCCGGCCGGGATTGGGTAAGTGGTTGTTCTGTCAGCATAAAAAATAAGCTTGTTGGTAAAAATAATGTTGACAGAGGCGGGGTGCGCTCTTAACATGCGCCCCGTCCTTGAGATGGGGCTATAGCTCAGCTGGGAGAGCGCTTGCATGGCATGCAAGAGGTCAACGGTTCGATCCCGTTTAGCTCCACCATCTTCAAAGCCGAAAGGCTTGCCACAATCAGCTCCAGTAGCTGGTTGTTTGTAGAAGGGTTACGTCCCCTTCGTCTAGTGGCCTAGGACACCGCCCTTTCACGGCGGTAACAGGGGTTCGAGTCCCCTAGGGGACGCCAGTTTCAAAAAGCAGTGCTGGTTTGGGCTGTGAGCCGAGAGGCGATAAATCTGGGGGTATAGCTCAGCTGGGAGAGCGCTTGCATGGCATGCAAGAGGTCAACGGTTCGATCCCGTTTATCTCCACCAATTTAAAGCAGTAACTACACTGCCACGGGCCAGCGTAAAGCTGGCCTTGTTTTTCGAAGGTTTCGTCCCCTTCGTCTAGTGGCCTAGGACACCGCCCTTTCACGGCGGTAACAGGGGTTCGAGTCCCCTAGGGGACGCCATTTTTGCCCGCTTTGCGGGACTTTGAAGGGTCATTCTTAACTGAATGGCCCTTTTGTTTTTCTGGCGCCTGATAAATCTGCGCGGCGAGAGATTGAGTGTGTGCCGCACGGGCTTAACTCCTTACGCTGCTTGATTGTGTGTGCCGCTTTCTCTGTGGGCTTGTCGCTAGCGGCGCTGAAGCGCGAGCACTGTCAGTTTCAGGCGTCATCCAGTGCATTGCTTTCCTGGCCGATGACTTGGTTGCGCCCGGCGGCTTTGGCCCGGTAAAGCGCTTGATCGGCCTGCTGCAGCAGGTGTTCGCGACTGCACGTGGCATCTGGGATCAGCGCGTAGACGCCAATGCTAAGGCTAAGGCCAATGCTCAGCCCTTGTTGCTGGCACGGATGAGTATCCAGGTCCTCACGCAACTGCTCAGCCAGATCCATCGCACCGAACAGATCCGTATCACCGAGCACCACTGCAAATTCTTCGCCACCAAAGCGAACCAGCAGGTCGTTGCCGCGCATGCGCTGCTGCATGCGCTGGGCGGCGTGCTGTAGGCAGGCGTCGCCAAGCAGGTGGCCGTAGCGGTCGTTGACCTGTTTAAAGTGATCCAAATCCATCATCAATACGGCGATCGACTGCCGGCTGCGTTTGGCCTGCGCGAGCATGCGCTCCAGTTCTTCGTTGAGTACCTGACGATTGAACAGCCCGGTAAGATTGTCGCGACGGCTGAGTTCGGCCAGCTGCTGGTTGGCCGTTGAAAGCTCGTTTAGGACCTGCTCCAGCGAGGCCGTACGCTCCTGTACGCGGGCCTCGAGACCTTCATTGATCTGTCGTTGCAAGTTCAGGCTTTTGGCTTGCTCCATACGCAGTTGGTGCTCGTTGGCAAACAGGCGTACCTGGGCCAGTTGATAATCGTTCTGGGCTTGGCGAATACGTGAGCCGAGGGCGACCGAGAAAATCACCAGTTCCAGCAGGCTGCCGATCTGCTGGGCGTGCAGCGTCAGCAGTGAGTTGGCAATCACCCCTGTGCCGCTGAGTACGCTAAACAGGCTGGCGATAACCAGTGCTGACCAGCCGAGGGCAAACAATTTGGCCTGCGCATAACCTGCGCGCCAGCGCAGTGCGGTGATGATGCAGCCGGCAATCGCGCAGACGATCAGCAGTGCAAAGCTACCGAACAGTGCCACTTGGTAAGGCGCAGTCAGGGCCAGCGCCATTACCAGTAGGCTGCAGCCCTGTAAGGTGCGACTGATCCAGGTGTAGGCGGGGGGCTGGCTCTTAAGGTCGAGAATACCGTAGGTGAAACAAATGCCGAACAGGGTGGCCAGGGCTGAGCTGAGGGGGAAACTCAGCTGCTGCCAGGCCAGCGAGTTTGGCCAAAGCCACTGAAAGGCAAATCCCAGCTGAATAAACTGATAGACGCTAAAGCTGGCGACAAACAGGCTGTACCAGAGGTAGTTGCGATCACGGGTGATGCTAAAGATCGACAGGTTGTAGATCAGCATGACCAGCAGGGCGCCAAAAAACAGCCCTTGCAGCAGGAGCATGCGTTGTTCGTGGTGGTTGAAGGCTTCCGCGCTCATCAAGCTGGCACTGAGATTGGCCGCGCCTTCAGTCTGCATGCGCAGTATGAGCTCGCGCTGTTCCCCGGCTGCCAGGCTGAATGGCAGCACCAGTTGGCGGTTATCGATCCAGCGCTGGTGAAAGGGTCGTTGATCACCGGCTTGATAAACGCGGTCGCCGTCGAGCCCGTAAGCATCTAGCCGATCAAGCAGCGGATTGCCGATCAGTAAGACCCAGTTGATCGCCTCATCGCTAGGGTTTTGCAGGCTGACGCGCAGCCAGTAAGCGTATTGGCTGTAGCCGAAGCTGGCATCGCGGCGCGCCACCGGTTGCCAGGCCGAGGCTGGGAGCTGGCGAACGCTGTTTATATCTGCCGTGCCCTCAGGGTCTACCCAGACTTGCATGCTGGGGCCGGGCAGTAGCGGCGAGTTGCTGGCTATCAGAGGCAGGCTTGTCGCCTGAGCCAGTGTCGGTAGCAGCAATAACAAAAGGACGCGCAGCAACACATTCAAAACAGATTTCTCATGGCTAGAGCGTTGGCTACTACTGCAAAAGGTGCATTATTGCGTGGGCTTATGACAGGTCGATAGCTTAGACGAGGTTACTTATGGGCTGTAATTTGTTGCATTGCTATGCCGAGCGCAATGTTTGTTTGCAAGCGCTGAGCCTCGCTCTGTCGACACACATTCAGGCCACCTTGGCGACGCAGTCGCGTGCTGGGTTGGTGTTGCCCGGTGGCAGCAGCCCGCAAGCGTTGCTGCCGTTGCTGGCGCAGCAGCTGGATGGCAAACGTATCGACCTCAGCCCCAGTGATGAGCGTTGGGTGCCGGCGCAGGCAGCCGAGAGCAATTGGAATTTGTTGCAGCAGGGGTTGCCTGAGGCCCACTGCCTCGACCCGCGCCAGGGTGCCACGCTGACGCAGGCCGCGTTAGCGTGGGGCGAGCAGTTGAAGCAGTGGCTGCCGTTTAGCGCAGTGTTGTTGGGGATGGGCGAGGACGGCCATATTGCTTCGTTGTTTCCCGGCATGCCGGGGCTGGCGGCAGCACTCGACCCAGCTGCTGAGCCGGTGGCGTTACCCGCGCAGGCGCCACAAGCCCCCAGTGAGCGCTTATCGCTGAACCTGGCCATGCTGCAGCGTGGGCAATGGTTGGGTTTGCTGGCGTTTGGCGCGCGTAAGCGCGAGTTGATTGACGCCGTGTTGGCGGATGAGCCTGCGGCTCAGGATCTGCCGCTCTATGCCTGGCTGCAGTGCAGCCCCATGCCGGTAAACATCTACTGGGCACCTTGAGCCGTTACACTGCAGGCTTGTACCTCGCAGATAAAGGGAGCCGTCATGTTGCATCCGGTTGTTGAGCAGGTTACCGCCGCCTTGGAGCAGCGCTCGGCGAAACGCCGCCAGCGCTATTTGCAGCGCCTGGCGCAGGCGGCAGGGCGCACTGCGCATCAGGCGTTGGGTTGCTCCAATTTGGCCCATGCTCTGGCTGCGCAACCCGATGACGCCAAGCTGATCATGAAGCAGGGCGGTTCGCCGCATGTGGCGATCATTTCCAGTTACAACGACCTGCTCTCGGCCCATGCGCCGCTCAAGGATTATCCCGAGCGCCTGAAAGTGGCGCTGGCCAGAGCCGGTGCGACTTCGCAATTTGCCGCCGGGGTGCCGGCCATGTGTGATGGCATCACCCAGGGCGAGGGCGGCATGCAGCTGTCGCTGTTTTCTCGCGACCTGATTGCTCAGGCTACTGCCATCGGCCTGACCCACGGGATCTTCGACGGCGCGTTGTACCTCGGGGTGTGTGACAAGATCGTCCCAGGTTTGCTGATCGGCGCGCTGCATTTTGGTCATCTGCCGGCTGTGTTCGTCCCGGCTGGGCCTATGCATTCTGGCCTGCCAAATAAAGAAAAAGCCGCTGTGCGTCAGCGCTTCGCCCGCGGTGAAGCCAGCCGTGATGAGCTTTTGACTGCTGAGCTGGCGGCCTACCACCAGGCAGGGACCTGTACTTTTTATGGCACGGCCAATACCAACCAGTTGCTGATGGAGGCCATGGGGCTGCATGTACCAGGCAGCGCCTTTGTTCACCCTTACACGCCATTGCGCGATGCCCTGACCGATGAGGCTGCACGCTTGGTGGCGCATAACAGCCGCCAGGGCGAGCGTTACCTGCCGGTCGGCCATCAGATCGATGCGCGGGCGCTGATCAATGCTGTAGTGGCCTTACTCGCCAGCGGTGGCTCGACCAATCACACCTTGCACCTACCGGCCATTGCCCGTGCGGCGGGTTATGAGCTGAGCTGGGATGACTTTGCCGCGCTGTCCAAGGTGGTACCGCTGTTGGCGCGGGTTTATCCCAATGGTGCGGCGGACGTGAATCAATTCCAAGCCGCTGGCGGTCCTGCCTGGTTGCTGCGTGAATTACTCGACGCAGGCTTGCTGCATAACGATGTGGCTACTGCCGCCGGGCATGGCTTGCGGGCTTATACCTGCGAAGCCTGGCTAGACGGCGAGCGCCTGGCCTGGCGCGAACTGCCGCCGCAGAGCCCTGCGCGCGATATTGTCCGTGCCATGGCCGAGCCATTTGCCGAGGAGGGCGGACTGGTGCTGCTGAAGGGCAACCTGGGGCGCGCCATCCTGAAAACCTCGGCGGTGGACCCGGCCTATTGGCAAATTCGCGCTCAGGCGCGCATTTTTGATTCAGAAGCGGCGGTGCAGGCGGCTTACAGTACGGGTGAACTGCAAGGTGACCTGGTGCTGGTGGTGCGCTTCCAAGGCCCACAAGCCAATGGCATGCCCGAGCTGCATAAACTGATGCCCTTGCTGGCCAATATGCAGCAGGCTGGACAGCGAGTCGCGCTGGTCACCGACGGGCGTATGTCCGGGGCTTCTGGGCAGGTCTCCACCGCCTTACACGTGACCCCGGAAGCCGCCGCGGGCGGCGCTCTGGCGCGGTTACAAGATGGCGATTGGCTGGTGCTGGATGCGCAGCACGGCCTGCTGCAGGTAGAACTGAGTGAGCAGCAACTCGCTGCGCGGCCCTTGGCGGCCAGCAGTGTCGAAATGGAATTGGGCTTTGGCCTGGAAATGTTTGGCGCCCAGCGCCGCCTGGTCGGTTCAGCTGAGCAGGGTGCCAGCAGCCTATTTGAAGATTGAGAGCGGGGAGCTAAGCATGAGCCTGACGATGGATGCGGTGCTGCAACAGGCCCGCCCGGTGTTGCCGGTGTTGGTGATCGAAGACGTCAGCTTGGCGGTGGACCTAGCCCGTGCGCTGCATGCCGGTGGCATTCGCGTGCTGGAAGTGACGCTGCGCACGCCGCGCGCGCTGGATGCGTTGGCTGCCATGCGCAAGGAATTGCCGGATCTATTGATTGGCGCCGGCACGGTGATTCATGCCGAGCAGTTTAATGAGGCCCGCGAAGCGGGTGCGCAGTTCGCCGTCAGCCCGGGTTGCACCGAGCGCCTGGCCGCCGCTGCCGAGGACTCCGGGTTGCCGTATTTACCTGGGGTCATGACCCCCTCCGAAGTGCTGCTGGCGCTGGAATACGGTTATCGTTCGCTAAAGCTGTTCCCGGCCGACGGCGCCACCAGCATCAAAATGCTCAAGAGCTTCAAGGGGCCGTTCACCGGTATTCGCTTTTGCCCAACCGGTGGGATTACTCCGGATAACTTATTAGGCTTTCTGCGCTTGCCCAATGTGGCGTGCGTCGGCGGCACCTGGATTGCGCCCAGTAACCTGGTGCGCGCCCGTGCCTGGGACCAAATTACCCAGTTGGCCGCTGAGGCTCGGGCGTTGGCGGGTAGCCTGGAGCAGTCGGCATGATGTGGGACTTAAGTAATCCGTTTGTGATTGATATCGAGGTCGCAGCGGACGATATCGACGGCCTTGGGCATGCCAACAATGCGGTGTATGTCAGCTGGCTGGAGCGCTGCGCCTGGCGCCATTCGCAATTTCTTGGATTGGATTTGGCTGAATATCGCCGTCTGGATCGCGCCATGGCCGTGCTGCGCCACGAAATTGATTATTTGGCCAGCGCCTATGAGGGCCAGCAGCTGCAAATGGCCACCTGGATTGTCGAGTCCGATCAGCGCCTGAAGATGGATCGCTGTTTTCAGCTGATCCGCCCGGCAGATGGGGTGACGCTGTTGCGGGCGAAAACCACCTTTGTTTGCATCGAGCTGTCCAGTGGCAAGCCCAAGCGCATGCCCGCTGAGTTTGTGGAAGGCTACGGGGCGGCGTTACAGCCCGCGTTCCCCATGGAGCTTTGACCCACCGTTGGGCTAAAGCCTGGCTGCTGATTCGTTGCGCCGCGTACACTACGCGGCGTTTTTTATCGCGGCCGCCGCTTCGGGTCGTTGCTGTACCGCGTCAAAAATGGCGCCCGATTTTCTTTGAGAGCTGAACCTATGCAAATCGCCCTGGCCCCGATGGAGGGGTTGGTCGACGAAATCCTTCGCGATGTACTGACCCGGGTCGGCGGCATTGACTGGTGCGTGACCGAGTTTATCCGGGTGACAGAGCGGGTATTGCCGGCCAGCACCTACCAGAAGCTGGCGCCCGAATTGTTCAGTGGCGCGCAAACAGCCGCGGGCACACCGCTGCGCGTGCAGTTTCTCGGTTCCGACCCGGCTTGCCTGGCCGATAACGCGGCGTATGCGTGCACCTTGGGTGCGCCGGTCATCGACCTCAACTTCGGCTGCCCGGCCAAGACGGTGAACAAGTCCCGTGGTGGTGCCGTGCTGCTCAAAGAGCCCGAGTTGCTGCATGCCATCGTTTGCGAGGTACGGCGCGCGGTGCCGGCAGCCATCCCGGTGACGGCGAAAATGCGCCTGGGCTTCGACCACAAGGACGATGCCATGGAGTGCGCGCAAGCCCTGGCTGACGGCGGTGCCGCGCAGATCGTGGTGCACGCGCGGACCAAGGTCGAAGGCTACAAGCCACCGGCGCACTGGGAGTGGGTGGCGCGGGTGCAGGAGGCGGTCAAAGTGCCGGTGTTCGCCAATGGCGATATCTGGAACCTGGATGATTGGCGGCGTTGCCGTGAGGTCAGTGGGGTCGAGGACATCATGCTCGGTCGTGGCTTGGTGGCGCGTCCGGACCTGGCCCGGCAGATTGCCGCTGCCAAGGCCGGGCAGGCCGTGGTTGAAATGAGTTGGGCGCAATTGCAGCCGCTGCTGGCGGATTTCTGGCTGCAGGCGCGGCGCAAAATTTCACCGCGCTATGCGCCTGGTCGGTTGAAGCAATGGCTGGCGATGCTCACCCGTAGCTACCCCGAAGCCACCGAGTTGTTCAACCTGCTGCGCCGAGAAAACGATTGCCTGCGTATCGATGCCTTGCTCGGTATCCAGTTTGCTGAAGCGCAGCGTCAGCAGGCGAGCGCCTGATATTTAGCGTCCGCCGCTGACATCCAGTAGCGCGCCGTTGGTGTAGGACGCTTGCTTGCTGGCCAGCCAGAGAATCGCCTCCGCCACCTCACTGGCCAGCCCGCCGCGCCCCATGGGCACACTCTGGCTGACGCGTGCGACCCGCTCTGGCTCACCGCCGCTGGCGTGAATCTCAGTGGCAATTACTCCCGGCCGTACGGCGTTGACGCGAATGCCTTCAGCGGCCACTTCCTTGGCTAGGCCCAGGGTCATGCTGTCGATTGCCCCTTTGGCGGCCGCATAGTCGATGTATTCGCCCGGCGCACCGAGCCGAGCGGCGACCGAGGACAGGTTGACGATGGCGCCGCCTTTGCCGCCCTGGCGGGTCGACATGCGTTTGATCGCTTCACGGCAGCAGAGAAAACTGCCGAACACATTGGTGGCGAAGACCCGTTGCCAGCGCGCCAGGTCCATCTGCTGCAAGTGCATTTGGGTTTCCAGTATGCCGGCGTTGTTGACCAAGACATCGAGGCGGCCAAAGTGCCGATCAAGGTGGCTGAACAACTGCATGACCTGGCTTTCGTCGGCGACGTTGGCCTGCACGGCAATAGCCTGGCCGCCCGCCTGGGTGATCTCGCTAACCAGCGACTCAGCCGCGGCCTGTTGCTGGTGGTAATTCAGGCACAGTGCATAGCCTTGGGCCGCTGCCAGCCTGGCGGTAGCGGCACCGATACCGCGACTGGCACCCGTGATCAACATGACCTGGCTCATTGCGTTTTCTCTCCCTGTAAGAAAATTTTTCAGCCACTTGAAAACGAGTTGAGTCGCCCTATTTTCAGCATTGTGGGATGCCGAAGTCGGGTCCCGGGTTAATCACTCGCTGAATATCAGGAGGTCTGATTATGAACACTGGATTTTCGATGAATCCGCTGCTGCGTCAGTCTGTTGGTTTCGACCGATTCAATGATCTGTTCGAGTCGGCTATGCGCAACGATACCGGTAGCGGCTATCCACCCTACAACGTCGAGAAACACGCCGACGACCAATACCGCATCGTAGTCGCGGTGGCGGGCTTCCAGGAAAATGACCTGGAACTGCAGGTCGAACGCGGCGTACTGACCGTAAGTGGTGGCAAGCGTGAGAGCGGCACCGAGAACGTCACTTACCTGCATCAGGGCATTGCTCAGCGTGCATTCAAACTGACGTTCCGCCTGGATGACCATATCGAGGTCAAGGCAGCTAGCCTGGTCAATGGTCTGCTGAATATCGACCTGATGCGCATCGTGCCGGAAGAAGCTAAGGCAAAGCGCATTCCGATTGCAGCAAGCCAGACGCTGCTTAACCACTAATTGTCAGGCGCGTGTAAAGCAAGGGCACCTTCGGGTGCCCTTGCTGTTTTAGCGAGGCGCGGAGATTCGATTGGCGTGCAGTAATTGGTGAAATGACTGCAGCGGCAGCGCTTTGCTAAACAGGTAACCCTGATAGTGATGACAGCCCTGTTGCTGGAGAAATGCCAGTTGATCAAGCTGCTCAACCCCCTCGGCAATAATGTCCAGCCCTAGGCTATGCGCCATGGCGACGATGGCGCGGATGATTTCCGCATCGTTGGCATCCAGGGTGGCGTCGCGCACGAAGGATTGGTCGATCTTCAGCACATCCACCGGTAGGCGTTTGAGGTAGGTCAGCGAGCTGTAGCCGGTGCCGAAATCGTCCATGGCGAAGGTCACGCCGAGTCGCTTGAGGCGGTTCATCTTGGCGATGGTGTCGTCGATATTCTGGATCACGATGCCTTCGGTGATTTCCAGCTTGAGCATGTGCGGCGGCAGGTGGCTGCTGGCCAGGCAGCTTTCTACTCGCTCAACAAAATCAACCTGGCGGAACTGTCGTGGGCTGATATTCACACACAGGCTGAACTGCGCCGCGTCGATCATGCTTTGCTTGAGCAGTTGTGCGCAGGCGTGACAGGCTTCGGCGAGCACCCAGCCACCGACTTCGAGAATTAAGCCACTTTCTTCGAGAATCGGAATAAACATCGCTGGTGATTGCGCGCCCAGTGTAGGGTGCATCCAGCGCAGCAAGGCTTCGGCGCCGATGATCTGGTTGGTGCGGGCATCCACCTGCGGTTGGAAGTGCAGCTCGAACTCGCCGCGCGCCAGGGCCAGGCGCAGGTCGTTTTCCAGGCGTAAGCGTTCGCTGGCGGCTTTCTGCATGGTGTTGCGAAACAGTTGGATGGTATTACGCCCTGAGTCCTTGGCACGGTAGAGGGCGATGTCGGCACGTTTGAGCAGGTCAGCGGGGGTGTCGCCGTGGTCCGGGATCAGAGCGATGCCGATGCTCGGTGTGACCTGCAACTGGTGGCCGTCGAGCTGCATTGGTTCGGCCAGCAGGTTGCGCAGCTTCTCCGCCACGCTGCGGACTTGGCTGAGGACCGCAGAGCGCTTACCTTCCAGGCCGGAAATCAGCACGACAAATTCGTCACCGCCCAGGCGCGCCACCGTGTCTTCCTGGCGCACGCTGGCTTCTAGGCGTGCGGTGACTAGCTTGAGTACGGCATCACCGACCGGGTGGCCAAGTGAGTCATTGATGTGTTTGAAATGATCAAGGTCGATAAACAGCAGGGCGCCGTGCAGGTCGTGACGCTTGAGCAAGGCGATCTGCTGAGTCAGGCGGTCGAGCAGCAGGGCACGGTTGGGCAGGTTGGTCAGTGAGTCGTGATAAGCCAGATGTTGCACCTGGGCTTGGGCTTCTTTGAGTTCGCTGATGTCGCGGGCGGTCAGCAACAGGCAGGGGGTGTTATGGAGCTGGATCGGCTCAACAGAAACCTCAACCTGCTTAATTCGCCCGTCGCGGTGCCTGCCGCGCATCTCCATGCGGTGAACATGCCCGTCGCGCTTGAGCATTTCCAGCATTTGAGTGCGTTCAGATGGGTCAGCCCAGACGTTAATTTCTAGCGCTGTGCGGCCAATGACCTCTTCAGCCGTGTAGCCGTTTAGCCGACAGAATCCTTCATTGACCTCAATGTAGCGGGCGCTGTCGCGTTCGGTGATGGTGATGGCATCTGGGCTGGAGTGAAATGCCAGGGCGAATTTTTCCTGGCTGGCCTGCAGCTCTGCCTGGGCTTTCTGCCGTTCGCTGATATCACGGAAGGTGGTGAGTAGGCAGGTTTGCTTATTCAGCAGCACCGGCCGTGAGGAGATCACGCAGGTGATCGCTCGGCCTTGTTTATCCAGGTACTGCACCAGCTCATTGTGCAAGCTCTGGTCACGCTCCAGTTTGCTGTACAGCTCGGCCCGCGTGCTGAGGTCGGCCCAGAAATTCAGGTCGACCATTCTGTGGCCTATTACTTCGTCGGGTTGCCAGCCGAAGGTCTGACTAAAGCTTGAGTTGATTTCCAGGGCAACGCCTTCCGGCATAGTCGTCAGGGCAATTGGATCTGGGCTGGCCTGAAACAGGCTGGAAAATTTGGCTTCTGAGGTAATCAGGCTCTGTTCGCGGCGGACTCGCTCGCTGATATCGATAAGGATGCCCGCCATTCGCAATGGTTTGCCGTCAGCATCCCGGTAAAGCTTGGCGGTGCTTTCGAGGTAATGAACCTCCTGGTTGGAATAAATCGCCTGGTAAGTTACTTGGTAATTATCAGCGCTGCCTTGCGCCAACTGCTGATAATGCACGCGCATGGAATGACGGTCCGACAGCGGTACACAGCTGAAAAATTTACGGAAATCGTCGTGGAACGGCTGCTCCGTTAAACCATGGAGTTTGGCTGCGCGGGGCGAGCCAAAGAGCATATTGCTGGGTATATGCCAGTCCCAGGTGCCGAGGTCAGCCGAGTCGAGGGCCAGGTTCAGGCGCTCCTGGCTGTCGCGCAGTGCCTGTTCTTGCTCGCATTGCTGGGTGATGTCACGCAGCGATAGGACCAGGCAGGGCGCACCTTGCAACAGTATTTCACCGCCGAAGAGCAGGTTCTTGCGGATGCTGCCGTCGCGGTGATAAAGCGATACTTGCAGGCCGTTGAGGCTGTTATGGCTGATCGCATCCATCATTCGTCGACGATCCTCCAGGGACGCCCAGATGCCTATTTCCAGGGAGGTGCGGCCTATGGTTTGTTCACTGCTCCAGCCAAACTGCTGTTCGAAGCCGGCGTTGACTTCGATAAAGCGGCCGCTGGCTTTGTCGGTGATCACTACGGCGTCCGGGCTGTAGTTGAAAGCTTGGGCGAATTTATCCTCGCTGCTGCGCAGCGCTTGCGCGCGGGCCTGCTGGCTGGTGATGTCGCGGATGACCCCCATGACACGCTGTTTGCCGTCAGCATCAAGTTGCAGGCTGCCGCTGATCTCTAGCCAGTGCAGGCTGCCGTCAGGCCAGTGGACACGGTGACGAAAAGCATGTGGGCTCGGGTTGCCTGCGAGCAATTGGTCGAATAACTGCAAGACCTCAGGGCGATCTTCGGCGGGGATTAGCTCGATGTAGTCGATTTTTTTGTGCAGGGGGTGTTTGGGGTCGAAGCCGAACAGGGCCTGCGCGCGGCGTGACCAACTGACCCGGCCACTTTCGATGTCCCAATACCAGGCGCCCAGTTTTGCGCCATTAAGGGCGCGTAGCAGGCGTGGCGCGTCGTTCCATGTGCGTTCAAATTCGGCAGGGTCCAGCGCCGGAATAAACGGCAAGGGTGGACGGCGATCACTGGATTTAGCCACGACCAACGCTTCCTTTATATGAGTAGGTTTCGTGGCAGCTGGCCGAGCGGCTGGGCTGAGTCATGCAGAACCCTTTCTTATCGTTATTTGTTCACGTTAGCCGTTAGTCCCCAGCCAGTGCAAGGTCATCGCGCTGAGCGTCCAGCAGGTTCATAAAGGCCCGTGCAGCATTCGACAGCGTGCGCTCTGTGTGGCTGATATAGCCCAGCTGGCGCGTCAGTTGGACACCGGGTAATGGCAGGCGCGCGACTTGGTCGTCGAGCATGGTGCGCGGCAGCACGCTCCAGGCCAGGCCGATGGAGACCATCATTTTGATGGTTTCCAGGTAGTTGGTGCTCATGGCGATATTCGGGGTCAGACCCTGGGCCTCGAACAGACGCTGCACGATATGGTGGGTAAAGGTGTTGCCGCCGGGGAATACCGCTGGGTGATGGGCAATATCGGCCAGGCTGATCGCACCTTTACGCGCCAGCTCATGCTCGGGAGCGGCAACAAAGTCCAGCGGGTCGTCCCACACGGCGACTGCATGCACCGGCTCGCGGGTTTCTGGGGCCAGGGTGATCACGGCCAATTCGGCGCGGCCGTGCAGCACCTCTTCATAGGCCACTTCCGAGTCGAGAAACTGAATGTCCAGCGCCACCTGCGGGTGTGCCCGGGTAAAGGCGCGCAGCAGCGGCGGCAGGCGATGCAGGCCGATGTGATGGCTGGTGGCCAGGGTCAGGCGACCGCTGATCTCGCCATTCAGGTTGGTCAGTGCACGGCGTGTATCGTCCAGTACATTGAGAATCTGATACGAGCGCGGCAGCAGTGCGCGACCTGCTTCGGTCAGGCTAACCTCGCGGCCCAGGCGATCGAACAGGCGCACATTGAGCTGTTGCTCCAGGCTGGCGATGCGCTTGCTGACGGCCGGTTGGGTCAGGTGTAAACGCTCGGCGGCCTCGGAAAAACTGCCCAGCTCGGCAATGGCAATAAAGGCATTGAGGGTGGCGAGATCCATTAAGTAGCCCTTGGTGGTGTGCAGAGTGGGTGCTGTAAGCGTTGTAATCTATCTGTATTCCTGGGTGGAATCCATATGATGAAAAATATGAATTTGAGTAATTTGTCCTAAGTCCATAGGATTACCCCATAAGCCAAAGGGCTATTTGCCCAGGCGTAGAAACATGCTGATGAGGGAAAGCTGATGGCCGGCAAAACGCTCTACGACAAGCTCTGGGAAATGCACGAAGTGAAGCGCCGTGACGATGGTTCGTCGCTGATCTATATCGATCGTCACATCCTCCACGAAGTGACCTCGCCGCAGGCCTTTGAGGGCTTGCGTCTGGCGGGCCGCAAACCGTGGCGCATCGACGCCAACATCGCCACCCCGGACCACAACGTACCGACCACCAAGGCCGAGCGCCAGGGCGGCCTAGAGGCCATCGCCGATGAGGTGTCGCGGATTCAGGTGCAAACCCTGGATGAGAACTGCGATGACTTCGGCATCCTCGAATTCAAGATGAACGACATCCGCCAAGGCATCGTCCACGTGGTCGGTCCGGAGCAGGGCGCGACTTTGCCCGGCATGACCGTGGTCTGCGGCGACTCGCACACTTCTACCCACGGCGCATTTGGCGCGTTGGCCCACGGCATCGGCACGTCCGAGGTCGAGCATGTGTTGGCGACCCAGTGCCTGGTGGCCAAGAAGATGAAGAACATGCAGGTGCTGGTCGAAGGACAACTGACGTTCGGCGTCACCGCCAAGGACATCGTATTGGCTGTTATTGGCAAAATCGGCACCGCGGGCGGTAATGGCCATGCCCTGGAATTCGCCGGTAGCGCCATTCGCGACCTGTCGTTGGAAGGCCGCATGACCATCTGCAATATGTCGATCGAAGCCGGTGCGCGCGTGGGCCTGGTGGCGGTGGATGAGAAAACCATCGCCTATGTCGAAGGCCGTCCGTTCTCCCCCAAAGGTGCCGATTGGGCCAAGGCCGTGGCGCAGTGGCAGGACTTGGTGTCCGACGCCGATGCGGTGTTCGATACTGTTGTCGAATTACGTGCCGAAGACATCAAGCCGCAGGTGAGCTGGGGCACTTCGCCGGAAATGGTCTTGGCGGTCGATCAGAACGTGCCGGACCCAGCGGCCGAAAGCGACCCGGTGAAGAAGGATTCGATCACCCGCGCCCTGAAATACATGGGCTTGCAGGCTAATCAGGCGATTACCGATATTCAGCTGGATCGGGTATTTATCGGCTCCTGCACCAACTCGCGGATTGAAGACCTGCGCGCTGCGGCCGAAGTGGCCAAGGGCCGCAAGGTCGCTGCAACCATCAAGCAGGCGATGGTCGTGCCGGGCTCGGGTTTGGTCAAAGCCCAGGCCGAGTCCGAGGGGCTGGACAAGATCTTTATTGAAGCCGGTTTTGAATGGCGCGAGCCGGGCTGCTCCATGTGCCTGGCGATGAACCCGGAC
>Ga0180008_1001187_pt1 | contig 17261 bp, 57 predicted proteins | sample MM_PW_MetaG_FD_121121 | JGI IMG/M metagenome (GOLD analysis project Ga0180008, IMG submission 121121) | Groundwater microbial communities from the Aspo Hard Rock Laboratory (HRL) deep subsurface site, Sweden - MM_PW_MetaG | ecosystem: Environmental > Aquatic > Deep subsurface > Groundwater...
AAGACTTCTAAAAAAATCGAAAGGGAACAACTAACACCAACCAAAAGAGAATTAACTATTGGGGATTTAGTTATTAAGAGGAGGAACTAATGCCAAAAATAATTAATTCTACAAGACTTACAAAAGAGGGATTAGAGAGGGTTGATTCTCTCTTAAACTCTATTTATGTTCACAACCAACACAAAACCTTACTTAAGGGTATCAAAGACAGAGCTATTAAAAAAAATCTTAGTAAAGCTGATTGTGATATTTGTGAAACAATTTCAAACCAATATAAAGGGAGGTTAATGTAAAATGGAAAGTATATTAGAAGAAGCATTAGATGGGATTATCACTTGTAGGAAATGTGGTAACTCAATAGAGCCAGATTGTGAAAAATGTAGTTGTGGGTGGATTAACCCTTTAATTCAGATGGGGTTTATTTAAAATGGTATTATACAAAAATCTGAAATTAATTTATGAGAAAGCTAAATTTGAAGGTAGTCAAGAAGCTTTCCAACTTTTACTTAATAAGTTTGTAACTTTGATTAGTTATGAGAATACTTATCTATTGGAAAGGTGTGTTGTTTGGAAAGGTGGAAATTGTGTTTTAAGACAAAATGGTGAGGATATGTTTTTAGATTGTGGGGGGTATGGTATTATTGTTGATAAAAACGATAAGATTACCATTCATACATAAATGAATAGAGAAGAACAATATGGAATTGATTTAGCTGTGATTGGGATTTCTGATAGTGGGGATCCCCGTTATAGAAGGGAAACAACAGCAGAAATAAGAGCCAGAATGGATTTATATCATTCAGAAGAATATTGTTATAATCCAGATAGATTGGAACCAAGTGGGCTTGAATTAATGGAGGACTAAAAATGAAATATTTAACATACAGCAGAAATAGTGGTTTTAATATAGTTGAAGCAGTAGATGAACAAAGTGCTGAAGGAGTGAATGATGATGTAGTTGTGCTTGATACTTTAGAAGAAATTGATGAAGTTATTGTTAAAAGAATTAAGGAGTTGTTAGAATGATAGATAATAAGGTTGTAGAACAAATCAATAAAGGGTTTGTTAAATGCTGCAATAAGGATTGGGGATTTAAACCAATGCAAACATTACAAACAGATGAAGAAGTTTGGGAAGGAGTTTGTTTAGAATGTGGTGGATTTATCAAAATTGTTTCTGGACAATTAGATGAAGAAGAAATTGAAGCTTTTGAGGATTAAAAAATGAAAACAGATTATTTTAGTTGTGAAAAATGTGGGTGTGTTGTTGATGTTGAAATGTTAAAAGAGATAGAAGAAAAGAAATCTTCTGAACAACAGGAAGCAGATGATTGTATTTGTGCTTTTAGGTATAGGGGTTTTTGTGATTTTGAAAAAATAAGATGTCCTTGTTGTAAAGAATTAAATCAAAGGGAAATAAGTTAGGAGGGGATTAAAAATGGAACAATTTAAACATTCTTTAGTATCTGGATATTGGTCAAAGATAGTTGGTTGTATTCTATCAAACAATAAAGAACTTAATGAGAAAGCTTATGATTATTTGGTAGAAGCAATTACTAAGTATAATAAAGGTGATTTAGATGGTAAAGATAAATGATTTAACAACTCAAGAGAAGCGTTTGTTTGTTGATATTAACAAACTTTATATTAACCATAACATAAGTCCTTTTTCTTTTTTGAAGGTATTGGGGAGACTTATAGTGGTATTTAAAGGGGTTTGTAAGAATGAAAAAGAAAGCAAAGGAATACACACTTAAAAGAGTTACTGAAGATTCATATGAAATATACACTTCTGAAGGGCAAAATTATCTGGTAGACACGGCAATTCCTTATTGTTCTTGTAAAGGATTTTATTACGGAAGAAGAAAGATTAGGAATGTTAAGAGTTGCAAACATTTAGTATGGGTTCGTGGAATAATCGAACGAAAGGTTTAAATAAAAAAGCGTATTTAATAAAATTGATACGATGGAGATGTTTTTAGATGAAACAATATGTAGGTAAAAAGGTAATTTTGAGAGTAATTGTTGATGGGGTTAGTTTATCCTATACTGCAACGATCAATAAAGTAGATAAAACCCATATTCATTTTACTGATAAATTTGGGGAAAATCTTTCTTATCGTATCCAAGATATAATAGAAATACGAGAGAGAGATAATGATAAGTAATATTGTTGTTCATACGTTAACAATCTGTAGGAGGTGGTTATGAAATCTACTTCTTCAGATATACCATACAGATTGTTAACGTATAGACAATAAGGAGTAAGTAAATAAAAAATATTATTATATTAAGAATAAAGTTTAAATAAATAAAAGATTTTCAATACAATGATATTGGAAACAGGAGATGATAAAAATGGGAAAAAGTAGATTTGAAGGTATGGAAACATCTGTTAGAGAGCAAACTAAAATTACTGAAAATGGAGCAGATAATAAAGTCCAAATTGAAGAACTTGAAGCAGAATTGTTGGATATTGATAGAGAAGTAGAATTGACTATCAAAGAGATTAAATCCACTCCAATTGATAAGGAATTGCTTAAAGAACAAGCAAAGGTTGATATGGAAAATAAACTTAGCCAAACTGAAATGGAGTGTCAGAATAAAGTTTTAGAACTTCAAAACCATATTAATCAAAGTGAGTTAGATATGGAGAATGTTTACAAACAAGCTAAAATTGACCTTGAGAAGATGAAGATGAAAATCAAAAAAGTTGAAGAAGAAGCTAAAATGGAAAGGAAAGCAAAAGATATCAGAACAAAACAAGAGTATGATATTATAGTTTCCTCAGTTGATAATACTGATAAAACTCTTCAATTAAAGATTGAAAAGGCAACAATGTCTGGCGACAAAAGGAAGAAAGAGATTGAAATCGAGTTAAGAAGTCTTAAAGCCAGAGATAAGGTTAATGAAGAGAAGAAAGCTGTTTGGGTTAAATTGTATGATGACACAGTTGAAATCAGTAAACAGCCAACATCATAATCACTTAAGGGATTACGACAACTAATAGTGTCTCCCTTAAATGATGCCGACATTTAAAAATACAATGGTGGCAAAAAATGAGCATACAAATGTAGCTCCCTCTTAGGATCAATTCCTAAGGGGTTACTTTCTTTTTATAAATAAAGGTGATTAATATGAAAGACACACTAATAGGAATATTTGGTTTTTCTTTAGCCATTATTTTTGGATACTACTTGCCTTTAGGATTATTTAAATTAGTTGATATAATTTATAATTGGAGGAAATAAAATGAAAATCAACACATTCAAACCTTTCTTTAGTATAACTAAAAGAACTAAAGGAACACACGATTATTTTGGATTACATTTTGATATTTGTAATCAGATACATTTAGCTATTTCTATTTTTGGTTATGGGTTTCACACAGGAGTTTGGTTACATAATGTGTTAAAAAATTCAAAGATGGTGAAAACAATGGAAACAGGCGAAGAGGATTAGAATGCCATATAAATTTCAAACAGATAAAATAAAACTTCCAGTGGGTAAAGATAGAAGGGTTAAATTAACCCCAAAAGAAAAAGAAAAAATATGTAAAGAAAGTTTAAGAGGAGCTAGTCAAAGAGAATTGGCAAGAAAATATAAGGTTAGTAGAAGATTAATTCAATTTATTATTGATCCAGAAAAGTTGGAAAAAAACTTACTAGCTAGGAAAAAAAGAGGCAGTTCTAAGATTTATTATAATAAAGACTACCATAGAGAATCGATGAAAGAACATAGACAATATAAACAAAAAGTGTTGAGTGGATTAGAATGAAAATAGGAGTTGTAGGAAGTAGAACTTCAAATAATACTCAACGAGATGTTCTGATTAGTTTATTGAAAACATTTACTAAACCTAACATAAAGTTAGTTAGTGGTGGTTGTTATGCTGGAGCAGATAGATGGGCAGAAGAATATGCTAAAGAAAATAATTTAGAAATAATCATACATAAACCCAATGGATTTAATCCACAAGATTTTCACAATAGAAATAATTTAATAGTTAATAATTCGGATATGTTAATAGCAACCATTCCAGAAAATCCTAATCCTGATAGATTTGCTGGAACAGAACAATCTGTAAGAGAGAGCATAGAAAGAGGAATATTTGTAGTATTGATCAATCCTAAAGGGGAATTGATTTATTATAATAAAGATAAGGAGGAAAGAAAATGGACAAAATTGTTAAATTTACAAAAGAGAAAGTAACAAAATTAGAATATGAAGACGCAGAATGTTCTCAATGTGGGAAAGGATTTTATTTCTCAAAAGATGATAATTTAGCAGATTGTTGCCAATTTAGAGGATATGCTTACACCTATTGGGGGAGACATAGTTTTGGGCTACAAATGTGTCAAGAATGTTTTGATAAGTTAGAAGATAGAGGAATAAAAAATGAATAAAGACAAATTGATGATGGAATTTAGTAAAGATGTTGTGGATTTGATTAATTACAAATATACAGATTTGCTTTTAGATGATTTAATGGTTTGTTTTGGGAAATCGTATTTATACATTGCTCTTCAAAGAACAAACAAATTAGAGGAAATAAAATGAAATTTAATGAATTTAAAGATTTGGTTTTAAATGATGATTGGTTTTATTTGAAAGAAACGATGTTAAAAAATAAAGACAATCCAAAATTTAATACTAAAGAAGCAACAGAAATGTTTTTAAGATTAGAACTTACTCAACAATTTTTAACAGAAATAATAAAGTTAGATAATGCTAATGATTGCCTTTTCTTATTACGTATATTAAAGACAAAATTCCCAGATAAATTTAATGATTATTTTTTAAAAAATAAGGATTGGGAAAAAGCATTTAATGATAATTATAAGAAGGAGGAAATATAATGATAACTAAATCAGATGTGGCTGAATTTTATATGTTAGAATTGATTAATGCTAATGATGAGAATGAGGCTATACAAATGCTTTGTAATTGGTTAGAGGTGAAAAGATGAATATTGAAGGATTAAAAAAAGAATATGTTGGTAAGAAATTATTAAGCATTATTGATATTGATTTAAATGATTCAGAAGTAGTTAGAGTTCTCAAAAATATGACAGGAAGTTGTTATGACTCAGTTGATAATGCGAAAATATTGTTGTTTGAAAAGAACCAAGCCCTTGTATTTGTTGGTTTTGATTGTGATGGATATAGAAGTGGTAGTTGGCATTTACTCCATATAAAAGAAATGTTGGATAGAGAACAAACTAAAGGTATCAAAATTATCAATTCTATTGTTACAAATATTGAATATTTTGATGGACATAAAAATGATTCAGAATATTATAAACACGATACTGAATGTATTTTAATAACAACAGAAGAATATGTTATTAAGATGGGACAAAATAATGTTTCTGACTATTACCCTAGTAATTTCTTTAGTGTTGATGAATGTAAAGAACACGCTTTAGGATTTAAAGAGTGGGAAGAGGTAGAAAGAAAATGAGATTAGAACATAGAGAACCCGAACATAGATGTAAATGTGGCACACCATTAAGTTTTGAGAATAATCATATTAGAGATGTAACTGAATGTGATGAACTTATTAATCAATTAAATTGGTGGGGAAGATTAACAACATCTAGATTAAGTTTTATGGTAGATAATAAAATACAGTATTGGAGTTGTCCTAAATGTTTTGAAAGTTATTTAGTAGATTTAAGAGAACATATATCTGTGGAAGAAGTAAGAGATTTAGAAGAGAGGGGGTTTATAAAATGAGCTATAAATTAGTTTGGACAAGTAAATATGGTAAAGAAACAATTGAAGAAGAAATTGAGGATAGGGTTGAAGCTGATAGATTAAGAAGAGAATATGCTCTTGCTTTCAATGAAGGGAATATAGTTATTGTGAGGGAGTTTGATGTCTAAAACAATCATAGTAGGAACTAACACTTTATTACAGATGGCTAAACAGCTACACGATCAGGGGGAGATTACAACAGAACAATTCCAAGAAATGTTAGATAGAGATATTCCTGAACATTCAAGGAAAGATGTAGTAATCAAAATAGATTAAAATGGCTCAATATCCTTTAGTGGCTGAATTGATTTACAAAGATAAACATTTGAATGTTACTATCCCTTTAAGAGCTCAAAAGATTAAGTTTGTTAAATATAAATGTCCAAATTGTATGAATAATGGAACAAAAAATGATGTTTGTAAGTATTACAGAAGGCATAAGAAAGAGGGAGTTGTTAGCCATTATAAAGGAAGAAGTAAAATAGAAATTCCAGATGACCTAACTGAAGAATTTGGTGATGAGCTTTATTGCCCATTATGTTTACTTGAAAAAAAAGAAAAGAATGTTATGATAAAAACAGAAAAAGATGTGTATAAAGTTTATGTTCCTTCAATGATTAACACTTATATTAAAGTGGGTTGGTTACTTCACAAATATTTTTCTTTTAGATGGAAAGAAGGGGGTTGGTTTAAACAAGAAGATACCCCTTCAGCATATTGTGATACTTTAAAAGATATGTATAGGGGATTAAATCATTATTTGAACTTAAATATTCCAAAAGATGGTTCTGTTAAAGTTAAAGTGTATAAAGTTAAGAAGAAAGTGTTTGATGATAGTTATCAGAAATATTTAGATAAAAAATTTGTGAGGGAATTGTAAAATGGAATTTAAAGAAGGAGAGTATATTAGATTTATTAAAAAATTCCCAAACCAAAATGGTTATGAAGTAGGGGTTATAAAAAGAATATTAAGTGAAGGTATGCTTTTTCAAACACAAACTTTCATCTTTGTAACACTTCCAAATAGATTAACAATTCCCTGTTCCCCTGATGAAATAAAAGTAATTTCTGAAAAAGAAGCTTTAGTGGGGGCGATATAAAATGTTATTGTATGGGGATTATGCAATTTTACAAGGACTTAATGATGAAAGTGTAGGAGATATATTAGGGTATTATAATGGCGATTTAGTTAAAGTTGTAGTTAGAGTTGTTAGGTCAAATAATGATGGGAGTGTTGAAGTAGTTAGAGCTGATAAAGGTAGAGGAGAAGAAACAATTACAATAAGTGCTAAATGCCTTAAGAAAATAAGTAATGATGAAGCAATGGTGATGTTACTATGAAAGTTGGAGATTATGTGGTGTTTAAGAGTAGGTTCTTCGAATCAAAAGAAAGGTCAGGAAAAATAGTAGAAACATTAAACTCTTATCGAGCTTTGGGACAAGTTTTTATTGTAGAGATTATTAATACTGGAATTAAAGCCCCATTTATGATTGAAGAATTAAAAAAAATAAGTGATGAAGAAGCAATGATTATGTTGCTTTAAAAGGAGGTTAAATAATGGCAATAATAACAGCATTAAGTTTAGGTATTACAAATTGGGCGTTTAGTAAATATGGTGGGAATATTAATTATAACACATTTATTTTTGTAATTTTAGGAGTATTAGAATTAATAACTTGGTTAATTATAATGGGAGTGGTAAAATGAGGGAATTTAAATTCCGAGCATGGTGTAAATATAAAAGTCACGAGACTTTCAAATATGGAATGCATTATGGCATAATCGATTGGGATTTTGAACATGATTTTAACCAAATAGGGCATATGTTACAACATCCAGAAGGATGGGAGATTATGCAATACACAGGAAGGAAAGACAAAAACAACAAAGAGATTTATGAAGGTGATGTTGTTTTTCTACATTTTGGTGATAAGAAGGATTTTGAGAACAATCTGTATGTTTGTTCGTGGGATAACTCTGATTGTTGTTTTACCTTTGTGAATTTATTTGATACTGATGATCAACAGATGTTAGATACTAGTTCAAAATTTATTGAAGTTAAAGGGAATATTTATGAAAATTCAGGTTTAGGAGGTAAATGAAATGAAAGAAATAACTATTTGGTTAATGCCAGAAGAACTTGAAACTTTGAATAAAGTTAATGGGCAGAAAGTTAATATTTTTAACAATGATGAAACACTTAGTATTATAATTAGATATGATGGGGTTAATCACGAATGTGAGGTGAAATAAAATGGGGGCATCTACATATGTAACAGATAGTGAAGTAGAAATTATTGATAAAGAAAATTTGATTAAGTTTTTAGAACAAGGGAAAACTAAAGGATATAAAGAGTGGGTAGAAGCATTAAAGATTGAAGGAAATAATTTAGATTTTAGTGGTTGGGACGGCTGGAAAATTATAAGTTATTATTATGATGAGTTTGTCAATTTATTAAGAGATTTGGCTGTGTTTGTTGAAGGGGAAGTTAATTTAGAATTTGAAAGTCACGAAGAAGGTGGTTGGTTTGAGTTCCACGATGGAAAATGCACAATACATTGTGGACAGATGAATTGGTCAGAACACACTCCAGAAGAAATGGCTAAAATACCACCATTATCAAAAGAGTTACAAGATGTATTAGTGTTGAGGAAACTTTAAAATGAAATTTAAAACAGAAGAAGCTAAAGAAATTTACAAAAATTTAGAATTGACTCAAGAATGCATAGATAAAATAATTTTGTGTAAAGATGTTGAAGATAGTTTAGCATTGTTAAGGATATTAAAGAAAAAGGATAGAAAATGGTTCCTAGAAGAAGTTAATAAAAATAAAATATTTTATGAGAATAGTGAAAGATATTATAGGTTGGTATTTGGTGATAAAGAATGAGGAATACAGACTTTTTGGATTTAATTACTGAATTTGAAGAGGCTAATCTTCCTATGTGGGATTATATGGATCTAAAGAAAGATATGGATATGAACCATCGGTTTAACAAACTTATCTCAGAATTGGAATGGACTAAACAAGTTATTGAAAATGCTCAAAGAAGGTATAACTTTTCTAAAACAGATGATGGAAAGACAGCTGAAAGATTAGCTAAAAGGTTTAAAGAATTATTTATGGTATATATTTTGTAGGGGGTGATTTGAAAATGTGTGCTTATATTTGCGAAGATTGTGGTTCTACTTCTGTAAGAGAATGTGGGAGTGTATTTGAATATTGGGAGTTAGATGAAGATGGTAGTTATAGAAAAGATGATACAGATTTTGGTGATGATTGGCTTTTTGAATGTCAAAAATGTAATGGTGAAGTAATAGAGTTTTGTGAAACAGCTTTAACAAAAGAAGAACTTAAAAAATTGTTTTCTTTTGAAGGGAAAGTTAAGGTAGTGTATATTCTTTATTTGAAGTTTAGAGATGGGGGAGTTTTAAAAGAACATAGAAAGAAAGATTTGATGGAGTTTATAGAGGAATTTAAAGAAGAAATTGGTGAAAATCAATTAAGAGTTTACAAAGAAAAAATATTCTGTGAGGTATTATGACAAAACATTTAAATAAACACATTCGTTCTCATTCCTTGCTTATGAAAATGATAACACAAACCCTTAAAGACATTGGGAAACTTCTATTAGTTAGATTTTTCATAAGCACCAAATCTTTAAGGGGTGTTAATTCAAAATGAAATGTAAAATTTGCAATAAACAAATTAAAGATAAAAAATATAGAGAATTTTGTAGGGAAGAATGTAGGATACAAAAATCAAGAAGTGATAGTAGAGAATGGAAAAAATTAAACCCTGAAAAAGTGAATGCTCTTAACAAAAATTGGAACAATAATAATAAAGAGAAAGTTATTAATTATAAAAGAAAATGGAATAAAAATAATATTCTTAAAAAAAGAGAGAGTCAAAAAAATTATTATTTAAATAATAAGAGAAAAATATTACAAAAAAAAAAGATAAGGGGGGAGTTGAAGGAGAACAAGAGAAAAAGAAATAAACGAGAACGATTTAGAATGAAAAATGATATTAATTTTAAGTTAAGGAAAACAATTTCAAATAGCTTGAGTAAAGCAATTAAAAATAAAACTAAGAAGATTAGAGATAAATATTTGAAAGATTTAATAGATTATTCTATTGATGACTTAAGAATACATTTAGAAAAACAGTTTGTTAATAGTATGTCTTGGGAAAATCATGGTTCTTATTGGCACATAGACCATATTATCCCTATTAGTAAATTAGGAGTTACTAATCAAAAAACTTGGAAATTGAGCAATTTACAACCATTAGAAAAAGAGATAAATCTTAGGAAAAATAATAAGATATTATCAAAAGAAGAAATAAGTAATATGAGGAAGATATTACAGGAGGAACAAACTTGGAAGTTAAAATCGATGAAGCAAAAAAATTAATTAAATTGTATGTAGATAAAAAGAGACCTTTCTTTTTAGAAGGAGCACCGGGTATTGGAAAGAGCCAGATTTTTAGGCAAGTTGCTAAAGATAAGGCAAAAGAGTTAAGTTTAGAGTATGAAGAATGTATGGTAAATATAAAAGTTAATTATGACACAAAAACAGCTTCAATCAGTATGAATAAAGAGTATAAAAACCCAGAGAAGTATTTCTTCTTTCTTGATGTAAGAATTTCCTCTTTAGATCCATCTGATATAAGAGGTATTCCATTTCCAGAAGGAATGAATGTAACTTGGCTTACACCTAATTGGTTGCCAAATATGGGAAGTGGGATTATTTTTGCTGATGAAATTAATATGGCTGCACCTTCAATTCAGGCATCATTTTATCAGCTAATTCTTGATAGAAAAGTTGGTGATTATGCTTTACCTGATAATTGGTGTATAATGTCAGCAGGTAATGGAGAACAAGATGGGTGTCCTGTATATCCAATGGGGAATGCTTTAAACAACAGATTTTCTCACGCAAGACTTATCCCTCCAAGTTCAGAAAGTTGGACAGAATGGGCTATTGAAAACAATAAGAGTATGGATATAATCTCTTTCATTAACTTCAAACCAACCTTATTGTTTAAGATTGAGAAGAATAACAAAGAGAGAGCATTTCCAACACCCCGAACAATTACTTTAGCTTCAGATATGATTGAAGGTGTTAAAGACCAAAATTTTATCCACCAAATTGTAGCAAGTTGTGTTGGAGAAGGATTTGCGACAGAATTTAGTGCTTTCTTGAAGTTGAAGAACAAGATTAACATTAATGACATTTTAGCTAACCCAAAGAAAGTGTTAGATATTACAGAACCCGGATTATTACATACATTGATGGGTGGATTAGCTGAGAAGTATAAAAGTCAAGAGAAACCTGCTGATAGAAAGAAAATGATGGATAAAATCTTGATTGTTATTGGACAGAAAGATTTTAACGAAGATTTTGGTGTGTTGTTGTTAAAGTTAATGAAGATGTTTGATAAGAATAACTTTGGAAAGGATTTGATTGCTAGTTCAGAATGGAGTAAAATTAGTAGTAAATATACAAGGTTTTTGTTATAAAATGGAACAAAGGAACTACAAGGAAATTGCTGAGATAATTAAAAGTGTTGATAGTGGAGAATTAGGAGAATTTGCTCAGGGTGAAAGTTATGCTAAGAAAATGATTGCTTTGAAATTAGCAGATTACTTTGAGAAAGAAGATTTAGAGTTGTGTGCAAAAATATCTTATGAAGAAAACAAAAGTAATGTTTTACCTTCATTTGATAGAAAACAATTTCTTAAAGATTGTGGGGTTTAAAATGGTAGATTTAGATGAAGAAACAATTGATGTAATTAAAAAGGTTAAAGATGTCCTTAAAGGAACAAATTTTGATATCAATCATTTTGAGGTTGGCTCAACAGGACTGAAAGGCGTTATGATTGTTATTGACATTAGGAAGCACGATGATAACCGAACTTAGTGAAGCCATTAATATGGCAGATTTTACTAATAATGTTAAGGCAAAGATGATTTTGTTGAAGGTTGCTGAAATGCCTGAAAACAAACAAGCTGATACATTAAAATTGATCAGAATGTTATTGGAGGCAGAAAAATGAAAAAAATAAAGTTTCCTTATAAATGTTTAAATGGGTGTGATTTGATAGCTAATAAATTAATTAAAGAAACTCGCCAAGAAGTGTTAGAAGAAGTGTTTGAGAAGATAGGTTGTGATTGTAGGAATATTTCAAAACATTTTGAAAGATGTCATTATTGTGAGATAAAAAAATCACTTTTAGATAAAGATAAACAGGTAATAAAATGAGTAGACATTACTACTTAATAAATGAAGAAGGGAAAGAGTATGTGTGGATTGGTCAATGTCCACCTGCAAAACCAGAAGAGTTTTACCTTTATTTGGATGATAAAGAAGTAATGGAAAAACTAGCTAAATTTCTATTGAAATATCAAGGTAAAGAATTAAAATTTGTAGATGAACATTATGAAGGTGATGGGTTTCTTGATGACACCTATAACGAATTTAAACTAATAAAGGAGGTAAATATGGAATGGAATGGAAACTAAGTAAAGAGGGTTGCCAACCTAAAAAAGATGGTGAATATGAAGTAATTGGAATAACTAATGTTGGTTCAAATATTTGTAAATATGATTTTGTAAATTTTTCAGTAGATGATGGGTGGCAGATAGGCAATAATTGGGATGTGATTGTTTGGAAGGAAAAACAAGGTGAAAAGAGAATGGATGATAATTATTATGAATGTGCTAATTGTAAAACTCAATTTAATTATCGAGGAATTAAAGATACTATCCATTGCCCTGTAAGGAAGTGTGGTGGGATATTGTTAGTTAAAGGAGTATAGGAGGTTAAAATGACTGAACAAGAATTAAAAGATTTTCAAGAAAGAATAGATACATTAAATCCATCACATTTTATTATTATGGATAAACTAAATAGAATTGAGAACATGATAGTTGCTTTAACTATTAAGAAGGAGAAAAATGACTAAAGAAACATTTGAAGAGATTGCTAGGATAATTAATAGATCATTATGTAAAGGAAATACTACAACAGAAAACAATTTTGATAGGGGAGTGAAATATGTTGCTCAACAATTAGCAGATTACTTTGAAAAAGAATCAACTGTAAATGAAAATGGAAAGGTATCTGAAGATGTGTTAGAAAAATATAGTGAATATTTTTTCAATAAAAAGCAATTTTTGAAAGAATGTGGGGTGGGAAAATGAAAAAAATAAATAAATGTCCTAAATGTAAAAATCCTATGAAAGATACTCCAAGTATGAAATATGGGAGATTTACAGATAATGAACATCCATTATCACAGAAATGTTGGTTGTGTAAGTGTGGTGAACAAATATGGATGGATGATTTAGAATGAAACACATAATTAAAGAAGGGAGTAGAAACCATATAATTCATTGGGATAAGAAAGGAAAACATTGTTCAGAAGAAAAATGTGAGGTAAACTTAAATGACAACTAGAGAAGACTACTTGGAACAAGCAAAAAGTATGACTAAGCAATCATTAGAGATAGCATTCACAAGGCTTAATATGAATGAAGATTATTTTAAAAAAAGAGTAGAAATATTAGATAGGAAATTAGAAACTTGTGAAGAAGCTTTTGTAAGATTAGGCACCGTATTTGGTGATTTAAAATGAATTGTGAAGAATTTAAGAGATCAATTAAACAATTTGAAGCACACCCCATTTTATATCAAAGATTGATAAAGCAACATTTAGAAAATACTGATAAGTGTGTTTGTGATATTAAGGAGGATTAAAATGCAAAGAGAGATAAAATTTAGAGCGAGATGGAGAGACACAGGTAAACTAATTCCTGATTTTACTCAAGAATATTTAATTGACGCTTGTAATGATGAAATATTTATTGTTGAACAATTCACAGGAATTAAAGATAAGAATAATAAAGAAATTTATGAAGGGGATATAGTAGAGATAGAATTGGTGGATAAAGAGAAATGGGTGGTAATTTTTGAAAATGGGTGTTTCCAATTAAAGAAAGGAGATTATGGTAGGGCATCACTTTCCCACTATGTTAATAGTAAATGTTGTGAAATTGTTGGTAATATCTTTCAGAATAACCCAAAAATTTAAATAAACTTCTTACTTTTATACTCTGTTGATGAGATTGATAACACAAACCTCTAAAGATTTTGGGAGCGTTCTACTAGTTAGATTTCTCATCAACACCAAAGCTTTAGGGGGTGTTAATTCAAATGATTGATTGGAATAATACAGAAGAAAGAAGAGAACATAATAGAAATTATAGGTTAATTAATAAGGAGAAAATTAAAGAGAAGAAAAAAGAGTATAGAGAGAAAAATAAAGAAAAAATAAAGGCAGCAAATAAAAAATACAGGGAGAAAAATAAAGAAAAAAGTAGAATATATTTGAAAGAATATTATCAAAGAAATAAAGAGAGATGGACAAAATATGAAAGAAAAGAATATTCTAGAGAATACTATTTAAATTGGGCAGAAAAAAATTGTGATAAATTAAAAGAGAATAGAAATAGATGGATAAATAATAATCCTCAACTTTCTAAAGATTGTAAAATAAATTATAGGGCAAAGAATAAACATAAAACAAGAGCACAAGATTTAGCAAGACGTAAAATTAATATTCCAAAAAATATGAAATGTGAGGATTGTAATATTAAAAAAGCTAAAGAAAGACATCACCTTGATTATTCTAAGCCATTATATGTGAAATTATTATGTGTTGATTGTCATAAAAAAAGACACAGGAGGAAATAAAAATGTTTAACATAGCTAACTTTTCAGTAACTGATAAATTAAAAAGAGGGAGAATACAACTAATGCAAAAATCTCCTTTCTTTTCTACTGTTTTATTACATATGAAAATGAAAGAAGAAAATGAGCACATTCCTACAATGGGAGTTGATAAGTATCTCAATCTCTACTGGAATAGAAAGTTTGTTGAAAGTTTAAATGAGCCAGAATTAATTGGACTTTTATGCCACGAGACATTACATATTTGTTTAATGCATATGGATAGAGGAGAAAAGAAAAACAAAGAATTGTTCAACATCGCCAACGATTTAGTAGTGAATTGTATTCTTAAGAATGAGAGTTTTCAATTACCAAAAGGTGGACTTATTCCTGACTATGATAACAAATATACTTTTCCACAATTAGGATTAACTATTAAAGATTTACACATAAAATCTTCTGAACAAGTATATCACGAATTGTTACAGAAAGTTCCGAAGGTTAAAATTTCTCAAAATTCTGATGGAACATTTAAAGTTGATGGTAAAGGATTGAGTGATGGGCAAAAGAAAGAGTTAGAAGATGCTCTTAACAATGGTGATGTCCATATTTATAGTGATGATGACTCTAAAGAGAAAGAAGCTAAAGAAGAAGGTCGTGGTGGAAATAAGTTAGAAAGAGAACGATTAGTGAAAGATATTTTAGCTAAAGCTATGACAGTAGCTAAACAGCAAGGAAATATGCCTAAAGGATTAGAAAGAATGGTTGAGGACATTCTTGATAGTAAGATTGATTGGAGAACAAGATTAGTGAGATATATATCTTCAAGTTTGCCGTGTGACTATGATTGGCGAATGCCGTCAAAAAGAGGAAGTGCTCTTGGAATTTATTTACCCAAAGTAATTAAAGAAAGTGTCCACGTTGTCTTTCATACAGATACTAGTGGATCTATGGATAGAGATGATTTATCACAAGCATTAGGAGAAATGCAAGGTATAATTAAATCATTCCCTAATGTTAAGATAGATGTATTAGTTGGAGATGCAGAGATTCAAAACACATTTACATTAACAACACATAACAGAGATGATATTGTAGAAATTGCTAAAGGAATGAAAGGCGGTGGAGGCACCGATCATAACTGTGTGTTTTCACACGTTAAGGAAAATATCAGAGATTGTAAAATTCTTATTTGTTTTACTGATGGTTATACTTCCGTTCCAGAAGATACAAGTTCTTTCTTCTTTGATACATTATGGCTATTAACTCCTAATGGAGATGATAAAGCATTAACTTTCGGAGAGGTGGTGAAAATTGATGGCTCAGTTTAGTAAAGCATTAAGCAATCAACAAAAATGTAAAAGTTGTGGCAATACAATTCCAAAAGATGTTGATAGGGTTAGTTTTTATGTAGGTAATAGTAATGGAGGTAGCACAGCAGTTAGAGTTTGTGGATATTGTATTCTTAAATTAGCTAAAAAAGTAGATAAAAAACCAATCAAGGAATGGATGAAGACATTGGTTGTAGAGGTATTATGAAACCTTCAATAAGAAATGTATTTCTAAAAACACTTCAATTATGTGGAAATTTAATAATAACAATTAATTATAAATATGGGCTTAATTGGAAACCTAGAAAGGTTGATATTTATTTGTATAGTAATTATTATTGGTTTGTATTAAACAATGTAGTTCATAAATTAGAAGCAGAACAATTTTGTTTGTTTTGTAAACATAGTGATATTGAAAAAAGATGTTCTAAAAACCATTTAGAAGGTATGAAAAAACAAGTATTTGTGGAGGCAATATAATGATAGTTAAAGAGTTTATTAAAGATGATGAATATTGTTGTTTGAAAAACCATACAACAATTATTAATAAGTATAGTGATAAAGAAGTTATCGCTTATTATGATTGTGAATTAGGGAAGATTTTTGTGTTTAAAGGAGCTAAAGCTTACTTTGTATATGTTTTTAATAAGTATATTTATAGTTGGAGAGATAGACTTTACAGAAAAGATCATCAGATAACAGATATGTATAACATTCTAAAAAGAAGTGGTGTGATTGTCAATAAAGAATTATTTGATGAATGGGAAAAGAAACTTACTTTGGAGGTATTATAATGGCTAGAATAGAAGTAATAGAAGTTAAAGATTTAGATGATTATTTTAGATTTGAAAGACTAAGAACAGAATTAGTTTTACTCTTAAAACAAATTGAGTCTTTATCACAATTAAAATTAGAGAAGTTAAAAAGAGTAAAAGAAGTTGCTCGTTCTTTAGATATTTTAAAATCTAAACATAAAATTAAGTTAGAAGAAGATTTAACAAAAGTAGTAAGAAAATATGCAAGAGGTTATTAAAAATGGGGTTATGCACAATAAAAGATTTAATGAAAGAAATTGGGTGTATGAGAAAGAGTGTAAGTTATGGTGAGAAAAGAGCCGTTCTTAATCATTTAGATACAGAAGTTGTAGCTTATGCAATAGGTTATGCTGGATTTGTTGGGATTGTTCCTAATAGTAGATCATTCCAAATAGCATTTTGTTATAGTGCCAAACATATTGAATCAGGGTATCCTGAAGGAGGATTTACTATAAAATCTACTGATGAAGTTTTAACAATGATTAGAGAAGGTAAATTGTGGTCAAGAACAGAAATTGATGAAGTAGCATTAAAGTTGATTAAAGATAAAGAAGATTATGTTAGACCAGAAATTGGATTTGTTACAATTAAGAAACGATCAATAGAAAGAGATTGGGG
>Ga0180008_1001189_pt1 | contig 17258 bp, 24 predicted proteins | sample MM_PW_MetaG_FD_121121 | JGI IMG/M metagenome (GOLD analysis project Ga0180008, IMG submission 121121) | Groundwater microbial communities from the Aspo Hard Rock Laboratory (HRL) deep subsurface site, Sweden - MM_PW_MetaG | ecosystem: Environmental > Aquatic > Deep subsurface > Groundwater...
CCTTGTTGTCCCGTACCGCTTGGGCCAGGTCTTTTGTGGACTGGGTCAATTCGTCCTGGAACTGCGCGTACACGTCAAGGCCCACGGACTCCACCGCCGAGCGAAGCTCCTTGAAGGCGCCGGAAAGCGTGGCGCGCATCACATCGGCCAATCGCTTGGCTTCTCCGCCGCTGTTTTGCAACTCGGTTTCGAGCGCTCGAATTTGCGGAATCATGCCGCGCAAAACCAGAGCCGCCCGCCCGCCTCGCATTCCGAATGCTTCCATCACCTCGCTTTGTTTCCAACCTGCTTTATTAATTGCCTCCAGGGAGTCCAGAAAGCTTTTCCCCTCGCCGTCCATGCCCAGTTTTTTCCAAACGTCGCCGACTTTTTGCATCGCAAATGCAAGCTGCGTGCCCGCCATGCTGCCCTGAATACCCGCGTTGCCCAGCCCACCGATCATGGCGGAAAGAGACTCGACCGAATACCCAAAAGCATTTGCAATTGGGGCCGCATACTTGAACGACTCCGCCATCATTTCCATGTTCGTATTCGTGCGGGTGATGGTGGCAATAAAAACGTCATTGATTCGAGTTAGCTGTTCGACTGGGAGCTGCATAGCCGTCAAGGCATTGGTGGCAATATCCGCAGCCGCCCCGAGTTCGATGCCGCCAGCCGTGGCAAGGTCCAGGGTGCCCGGCAACGCAGCAATCGCTTTCTCCGCCTGGAACCCGGCCATGCCCAAAAATTTCAGCGCCTCGGCTGATTGGCTTGCCGTCCACTCCGTCGTTTCCCCCATCTTTTTGGCAATGGCTTCGAGCGCCTGGAACTGCTGTTCATCCGCACGCATGACGCCGCGCACTGTGGCCATGGACTGTTCGAACTGCGCGCCCATGACGACGATGTCACGCCCGAGGCCCGCAATCTTCCAGGCCGCCGCCGCAGCTGCCACGCCAAGGAACATGGACTTGAGGGCGCCAAGCGAATGCGAGAATCTTTTGACGCCGGTTTCCGCCCGCAACATTTCTTTGTTGACGGTGCCCGAGAAATTAGTGACCTTGGCCCGGCCCTTGTCGTCCACGATCAAGTCAAATTTGAGCTGTGCCATGGGGTCCCCGTTATCTCTTGGCCGCTTTCGCCGCCCGGATTTCGTCCACCACTCGGATTACTACCAGGACCCGGCGAAAAAAGACGGGTCGCTCGTCTGGCTCCATCCCGTGCAAGTCGCAGAAAGCAACGATTGCCGGGTAGTTCCACGTCTGTTCCGGCCATTGGAGTCCGGGCCAGAGGCACAAAAACCAGGCCCAAAAGACCTGGTTTCGAGGGGTGAGGGGCCGCGGAACATCTCCGTGTGGGCAGTCTCCGTCGGCCCCGTCGATACCAGGACAGTGTTTCCGCCAGCCGACTGACTGCGGACCGGCCTGGCAGGATTCGCATGTCATCGGGCTGGGATCGAATACGTATCGAGCCCAGCCTACAAGTTTTTTTCCGTGTCCTCTTCCGCCCGCCCGAGTTTGGCCACCGTCACGGCGACGAAGTCCACCAGGGCACCAAAATTATCATTGGCATTTCGGAAGTCAAACACCTGGCGCTTGACTTCGGACGTGCAAGGCAACGGCTTGTCATCGGCCCCGACGACCCCGCTCCACCCGGTCAGGCAGTGGTCGAATTGCCGGAACATGTCACGCCCGGAGATTTCCTGTGCGCCGTCACGAAACCTCACGCTCGCCTCCGTGGCCGGGAATGACCGGATCTTGAGTGTCACGCCGTCCGCGTAGTCGTAGGTCTTGGCCTCATAATCGCAACCGGTGAAGTCGATTTTCATGTATCCCCCTACGAATTGGCCACGAACGCCGGGCGCCCCTGGCCTGTGAAAGTGACAGCCTCTTTGACGACATCGCCCACCGGGGCATTGACCGACATGCCCGTCACGGATGCCCAACAGATCCAGTGGTCCCCGGAAGCGTCGGCGTCCGGGTCGTAGTTGAACAACTTGACCAAGAAATACTCATCCCCGGACCCGGCTTCGGTGATTGCTTCGAGCCCCATCCTTGAGCCGATCAGGTACGCCTCGAACTGCCCGGAGAACCCGGCCTGGCCCGCCACGCCTTCCTTCCACGCCTGGCCCATCCGGGAAGCGTCCGCCATGTCGAGGGTGAAATCAAGCGACCAGCCGAAGGCGTAGGCCACGATTTCCAGCGCCGCCGCCGGGATGTACCCGAGATTGCCGTCCACGTCCACGGCTCCAACATTGGCCGTAAAGATCGCCGTGCCATTGGCGTAGCATGTCTGGAGTACCGTTGCCCCACCTGCGTCAGTGAACGTCGGCGGGTTGTTCGGGTCGAGTATCCGCATGAGCGCATCGGTGATTTGGGCCGTCGCGCTGGACTCCGTGCAAGGCTCGTCTTTGAGATTGCCTGCCGCCCATGCGTCGCCATCCGTGTGCCCGGTCGTGGCTGCAAAAAGGATCGTCTGGCTATCCGACAGGGTCTGGGCCGCGCCGGTAATAGCGACGGTCTCCGTGTACGCGCCACCATTCACGCGCCATTTGAACGTGTCGGGCACGGCCTCGCCGTCAATCTCGACCTCAAAATATGCCGAGTCGGCACCGGCGTATGCCGTGCCCCAGGTGATATCGTTTAGGCCGATACCAACGAAACCGTTAGGGCGCCGCCGGTAGACCGCCGCGAGGCGGCCATGTGTCGGTACTGCTGGGGATGCCATGGCCTAACCTCCTTACGAGATCGAACTGCTAGCCGTCAATGCGCCGTCGCCCTGAAAAGTCGCTGTGAAGCCGACCTTGTCGCCGACGGGCGCGGAAACACTGAAGCCGGTGATGAAAATATTTCCATAGAGTCCGTTGGCGGACGAGTCGAGCATGAACTCCATGTCCGTCAACTTCGTCCCGGGGGCCGCGGTGATGAGGTTATTCACGAGGGCAATCTGTTCCGTGTTTCCCATGACTAGGTGACCGGAAAGCTGGCCGGACCATCCCGCTTGCCCGGCGATACCTTCGTGCCACGCCTGCCCCTGCCGCGACGTGTCGGCCATGTCCAATGTCGTGTCGATGCTCCAGCCGTCGGTGAAGTCTATGGCCGTGCCATTTTTGTACGTCCTGGCCAGCCGTCCGTGAAAAGGTGCGGTATTGTAAGCCATTGGTTATACCTCCGTTTTCGTCGTTTTCGGTTTAGTGGGCCGTACCCGTTCGCCGGTGCGCTCGGGGGGGGAAACGTACTCGTAGATGATCACGCCGTCCAGGTCGAGCACTTCAGTTCGGGCCTCGTGGCAATCCATGCAGCCCGCTTGCACGTTCACCTTGAGATTTCGGAGGCACCCGGTTTTCCGGTTGCACACGATCCTGATTATTCCTCGGTATGGTTTCATGGTGCCTCCTATGCCCAGGTGTCGCCGCCCTGGTAGTAGTCCGCGCACGCAGTGACGGTCATCGTGGCCATGAAAAACGGGAAGAACTCCACCGTGTCGTACTCGGTGAGTAATTCCTCGGCCGTCAGTGATTGCGCCGCAATGACTGCAACCATTGCCGTTTCAACAAGCTTCCGGAATGCCTCGATATTCTGAATCCCGGTCAGTTCCACCACTCGCGCTTTGCCGGATACTGTCCGGGTAGTAGCGTCCACGATCCCGCAGGTCATGCCTATTACATGGTCTTCCTTCTCAGCCGAAAAGCCCATGCCCTTTGAAATCGGGAAAACATGCACAAGCGGATAGGCGTCTGAATCGGGTGGTTTGCGCGTATCCACGCCAACATAGACATTGTGGGCCTGCGAATAATTCGTCACACACCAGGCCGACGTGGCGGTATCGTCGTGGATGCCGTCCCGCACCGCCGTCAGTAGGGTGATCATGTTCATATCCGCTCACCCTTCATCTTCCGCTCGTAATTGGATTCGATCCGCCGCAAGGCCCCTGGGCCATGCATCCGCCAGAACGGGGCGATGACCGGGCGGGCCGGGGTGCTGAATTGCTGGGTGGACTTGCGCAAAAAGAAACACCTTGCCGCCCTTTTGTTTCGCCCGCGTTGCATGCTGGCCCCAATTTCCATGAGCCGCGCCCGCAGCTTTTCTGTGACCGGATGCGTGCCCCCCTCCTGGAGTTTATTGGCAATCTTCGTCCAGGACTTCGACATCTTTCCGGATCGGCCCCCGCTTTCAACGTAACCAACCGACATTTGCATGCCGCCGCCCAGCTTCGTCACGGCGTACCGGATCGCCACCGCTGTACGGGACATGGCTTTGCGGTTAGGGCTTGGCTTCTTGGCCCTGGCCCCGCCGGTGACAGAGCGCTTGGCAATTTCGGTAAGCGGTGAAAATGACTTCCCGGCCACGGACCCGGCCCGGACTTCGGATTTCAGTTTCTTCATCAACTGGAAGCCCTCGACCCGCACCGCAGTCTGGCCAGCCTTGACCCTCTGCACGTCCGCCTTTTTCAATTCACCGCGAACCGCCTGGGCGTTGACCCATATCAATTTTGCGCCCTCGATCATATTACCGGCCTCTCATCCCGGAACAGGTCTATCGTCCACATCCCGCCAGCACCCGAAACCACCCGGAGGACGTACCAGGTCACCGAATCAATCACCACCGCGTCACGGTAGGCAGGGGCCGAAACGTCAGACGTGCGCACCCATATCCGCGCCTCTGCGTTCCGGGCCCCCTCCGTGCCTCCGCTTACGTCCGCCAGGTTTTCGCCCCGGTCCACAATCGCCGGGACAGAAGATCCGGCATAGGTCACCGTCTCACCGAAATAATCGGTTGACATGACGGTGGCCAGGTCAGTTGTTTGTGCGTCAGAAAATGCCATGTTCACGCCTCGTTAGGGCATCCACTCCACCACCGTATCGTAGATCGCGATGGTGTCCTGGGCCGCGGCCGTCTTCCAGATCAGTCCGATGTCCGTGGCCGATCCGTCGGTGAAATTGGTCGTGTCGGTCGTAGCGTCGAACTGAGGCACTACGCCGGTCAGGGCCAGTTCGCTGCTGATATTCTGGCCATTTGTGCCGGTACCGGTAATTTGCACCCGCCACACAAAGTCCCCGGTGGATGCAATGGGAATTACCAGCCGTGCGAACGGTGCTCCATCTACTCCGACCGCAACCGACTTCTCCGATACGGTCCCGGTCGCTCCACCGCAATTTCCGCGGGCGGTGATGCGGATGGTCTTGCCCGCCGTCAAAACGCCGCTGGCCACCGCAACCGTATAGCCTTGGCTTGCGCCGCTGGCGGAGGTATGCGTGTAGTCAACCTCGATCACGGCCGGCAACGCTGCCGACCATCCGGTGTCCAGGTCCAGTTCCAGCGTCCCGGCGCCCACGGTAGCCGTCAGGCCAGTATCCGCGTTGAGGGTATAGGGTGCAGGATCAGCACCCGAAGATCCGACGAGAATCTGGCCGTTGGTCATCACGGCGGTCGGTGTAATCGCGTCCGTCCCGGAGCCAAGCAAGATTCCGTGGTTGGTCAACGTGGTCGCACCGGTCCCGCCGACCGCGACGGTTGCCCCACTCACGGACACTTCCAACGTGGTGCCATTGGCCGTGATCGCTATTCCGGTCCCGGCCGTGGGCGTCACGCCAGCCGGATCGCTCCCGGTAGTGCCCATCAATACCTGACCCGTTGTCAACCCAACGGTGGAAACTGCCGCTGTCCCGGACCCGAGCACAATCTCGTGATCCGTAATGCTCGTGACTCCCGTCCCGCCGACCGGCACCGTGGCCCCGGACACGGCAATACCGATTGTGCCCGCGCCTTCCGAAACCGCAATGCCCGTGCCCGCCGAAATATTGGCGAACACCGGGTCATTTCCGGCCGAGCCGACGAGCACCTGGCCGTTGGTGCCAACCGCCAGCACGGTTACGTCACCCGTGCCAGAGCCAACAACGATGCCATGGTCGAGCAATGTCTCAACGCCGGTCCCGCCGTTGGCGACTGACAGGCCTCCCGTGATCGTCGGGCTCGTCAACGTCTTGTTGGTCAACGTCTGTGTGGTCGTCAAACCGCAGAACGTGTCGTTGGCCGACAACGTCGGGATGTCCAGGTAATACGCGCCCTTGGTCCAATTGGTCGCATCCCAATCGTATACCCTCGGGGTATAGATCCCGTACCGGAACTGATCCGGGGTCCCGGCCATCGCAAGCACCGGGACCAACAGGAGGGCCACCCCGAGGAGGATCAAGATTTTCTTCATGTTGCACCTCCTTTTCACGTCTGAGGATTAGCCCCCGTCTACCGGCGCCGTGGTCGCGGCCAGATTCTGCACCACGTTCACGTAATCGCGGGCGCCAACTTCCACGTCCCAGGCAATCCGCGCCTGAAAGGCCACCTGCGAATCGAGGTATGCCTGGGTATCGCTCCCGAGCGTCACATACTCCATCCGCAGTTTCCATTTGCGGACGAACTGACGGGCGAAATCCCCGAGGTACCATGTCCCCGTCGAGAGGTCGTCCAATCTCGGGGACGAAATCACGCGGGCGGGCGGGATCGAGAACATGCCCCGCGGGCCGTAGTTGTTGACCTCGTTCTCGACACCGGGCACAAGCTCGCTGTTCAAGATCTTGAGGGCCGCCCCAAGCAGCGCGTACGGAACCAGCAGAATCACGCGGCTCCACGGGATATTGATCCGGCGCCCGCGCTCGTTGAGCATGGTCGCCAACCGAATACGGGCCGCATCGAGGTCCGAATCGTCCTGGAGCGCGTTGCTGTTGATCCGCGTCCCGGAGGGGGCCCGGACTCCAGGATAGTTGGCCGTGGTGATGTAGAGTTGCGTCCCGGTCCCGGCCGGTCGGTAAACGTACGGAGCCGCCGGACTGGTCCCGCTGCCCGTGTGGTCGGTCACGCGCAGAAGCGTAAGCTCTTCCACGTGCTCGGCCGCGATTTCGCCCAGGGCATTGACCCGGGAAACGATGTTGGGCAGGTCGTTCTCGGCAATGGCTTCCTGCGAGATCGACAACTTCCGCCCGTTCTTGCGGCTGTGGATATGCACGGACTCCTCGGACGTGCCGACCTCGGGGAAGTCCTGCAATTCCTTGACTTCCTCTTGGTCCACGTCCAGGGAATTGAGCTGCGCCATAACCGTCACGCGCTTGTTGTCGTCCATCTCGGTCACGAGGTACTGGCCGATGGTCGGCACCTGGTCGTAGGCGTCGTTGATCCCTGCAATGACCATCGTGCCGGTCATGATGGGGAACGCCGATGCCATGATGGTCCGCATGCCGCCCATGCCGTTTTCCATCGTAACCTTGACGGGTACGTCGGCCAGGGCGTTGTATAGGCCGCGCAGGTCCGTGATGCTACCGAGCCCGAGCTTGCCGGAGTCCACACCGGCCTGAATTTTGCGGATGAACTCCGCGGGCTCGTTTTGCGCCAGCATTCGGATATCTCCCAGGGAGAGCACCCGCTGGCCCGCCGTAACATTGGGCCGGAAAAGCCTTTTCTTTTTCACGTCCATTGTCCGCCTCCTATTTCTGCGGGCTCATGCCCGGTTAGCTTCCGTCGGTCCAGGTGCCGACACGGTGCAGGTTCGTCCATCCCGAGGCGGATTCCGCCACAAGCTGAATGGTGTCACCGGCCCCGCTTGCGTTGGTAACCTTGTCGCCATCATCCAGGGCCGTACCGTCGAGGATGATCCGGTCCGAGCCGTTGGGGTCCACACTCACCGCGTGCGCGGAGGTCTGCACCGTGATATCCATCCCGAGTTGCACCGCCGGGAGGGTGATGGTTGCCGCCGCCGTGGTCAGGATAAGGGAGCCGAAGCACTGTTCGGCCAGCAAGGTGAGAGACGCCGCCGTGGAAATGACCATACGCCGGGGCCGCGCAATCTCACTCAGCATATGCCCGAACTCTGTGCAGTACGGAAGGAAACTGAACTGCGCGTGGGACACGCTCCGAATGGTCGTATCCGTCTGCGTGGGGTAGTGGCCGAAACCAACCACCTTGGCTACCGCGTTGAATCCGTTGGTGGTCGCCGTCAGCACCTGCGTGGTGGTCGCCGTCAGGGTGTAGAGGTCCCCGATTGCCGCACCGGCCGCCGCAGCAAGCTCGAACTCGAACACGTCTTCAGGGGCCAGGGCGTACATGTCGATATAGCGCGATTGGTCTGCGATGCCGTACGGGTCCGACGCCTTGACTTCCTCAGCCGCCATGGCCAGCCGGTAAATCCCGCCGTCCGCCACCGCGTTGATGGGCACCCAATACCCGGAAGTCTCGTTGAAAACGCACAGTTCGCCGCATTTGATCGCGGCCGTTGCTCCCGCCTGGACCAGACCCCTGAACATCGCGGGCTGGCTGTTCTTACGGGAACTCCAAACGAAGGGAGTCTTATTTACTGCCATTGTCCGTACCTCCTATGCCGTCGCCGGGAACATGGCGGGGTCCGCCAGCCCGGAAAGAAAATCGTCATCGGAAAGGCCCTCGAAGGTCCGCACCGAGTTGTCGCCGTTGGTCGGCTTGCCGTCCGAACCGGTGCCGTTCTTTCCAGGTCCGCCCGATCCCTTGGCGCGTTCCCCGGTCGTGCCCGCCGCTTCGTCCAGAAGCGCCCGCACGATTTCGGGTTCCGTCTTGCCCTCGGACACCAGGTCCGCGACCCTGCCCTTGAGCGCCGGGTCAATCGCGCCTGCCCGCGCCAGAAGGCTTTGCAATTCCTCTCCGGAAACCCGCATCTTGGGCCGCGCATCCTCCGCAGCGATGGCCCGCACCGCGCCCGCGATGGCCTCCGCCGTGGGAATCTTGGCCTCGACGGCCCCCACTGCCTCTTGAATCATTGCCCTAACATCTTTCTCATCCATATCTGTTACCTCCGTTTGTTGTTCAGGGTTTATCGGGGCCGCGCCTCCGCCGCCCTCCATGCGAATGCCGTCCAGCGAAGACCGGCCCACGCCGACGGAAGCGTCGGCGGGAACCGGAGTAAGCGAAATTTCATACGGCGTCCAGCGAGTAGCGACGAGCGCAGGGCCTTTGATTCCCTCGTACTCGGCGCCCTCTGCGACTTCCGTAGCCACGTCGATTTCGTAGCCGACGGACACGCCGCGAAGAGAACCGGATTGGACCTTCCCCCAGGCCATTTCGCCGTCCGCGTCCTCATCGAACGTGACCCGGGCCGCTGCACGTCGGTTGATGATTCTCGTTTCGCTGACCGCACCCACGATCCGGTCCCGGTCGTGATTGAACAGGGCCGCGCCCATTTCCTGTAGCCGGGAAAGATCCACAGCCTCGGGGGTGTGGAGCAATACCTCGGGAATACGCTCCCCACGATACCAGCGCCACACCGGGGCCTCGCTCGAAAAGGTCAAGTTCACGGACCGGGCCGCCTTGTCTATGTCCGCGCCCAGGGCGGCGGATCGGTAGAAGAGGCCCGTAGTTTCAGGCGTTGGCTGCTTTCTTGTCTTCATCGTCCATGTCCTCTGCGGGGGTTTCGGCCGTGGCCGGGGCCGCCGTGCTCAATTTGATGTCGTGCTTTTCTTCGATGTCCCGGATCTTGATCGCCTCCCGTGCCCGCTGCTCCAGGACTTCCTCCCAGTCCTCGCCCTTCTCCGCGCAAACACTGGCCAAAGTGGCAAAATTGCCGTCGAGTTCCATCTGCTTTCCCTGGGCCTCTTTCGTGGGGTCAACCCACTCCCACCCACCAGGCTGCCAACGACGACGGAGAAAATCCGCCGGACGCCGGTCGAATCCGCGCGAGTCGGGGATCAGGCCACGGGCTACAAACTGGCGGCAAGCAATGTCGGCCACCGGGTCGCAAAGGTGGGTGAAAAGAAACTGTTGGCGCATCCGGCAGGACAGGTGCCACTGGAGCAGGACCGTTCGGGCATTCGAGTAGTTCATGCCAGCCCAATTTTGGGAAAGGACCTCGGGCGGCATGTCGAGCGCATTTGCCGGGCCACGTGTGAGTGCCGCGGTGAATTTCTCAAACTGGTCGTTGGGTCGTTTCGGGCGGTGGATGTCCATCTCCTCGCCGGGGGCGAGGTAGTGGATCATGCCGATGTCGAAATCATGAAGCCGCCGGTCCGAGCCGGGATCGGCTTCGGTCGTGGCCGCCTGGTACTCGTTGGGGTTTGCGGATTTAACGAAACCCATCATGCAAGCGTCCTCAATCGCTGCAAATTTTTCCGCCTCTTCGTAGCGGTCGAGGTCTTGCAGATCCTTTAGGGCCGGAGCGAACTCGGAGAACCCCCGCGTCTGTTCGGGCCGCATGAGATCGAACAGGTGGAGCACGCGCCGGGTCCCGTTGGCGTTGAATGCTGGCACCTCGTCAAAGTCGAGATAACTTCCGGTCTGGAAAAAGTGCCGGTCCCCCGGATGATGCTTGAGCAGGTAGTACGCAGCCGGGGCCCCCTCGGAATCAAACCGGATGCCGTTGCGCACAAGCGGGTTGGTGATTTCGCCGGGTGGCGTGAAGAGCCGGTCTGCTTCCAGGACTTCGAGGCAAACTGGGATCAACCGGTTGCGCCTGTTGGACTCGCGGACGACGACGATGCTCTCACCGTCCCGGATCAAGGCCCCCTGAACCTGCTTTTGGATTTCGTGAAAGCTGCTCGTGACCTTCACGTCCGCGTTCTCGGCCTTGACCCACAGTCGCCAATAGTGTTCCAGGTAGAAATTCCACCGGGCCGCCATCACGTCATCTATGCTTGGGAAAAACTCGAAGCCCGATTCGTCCGCCTTGACCGCCGCCTGAAACAGAATACCCCGGCCCACCACGTTGTTGACGATCCGCTTTATCGGGCCACGTACCGTCCCGTCCTCGTATTCGCGTTGGCGAACCTGGTTGCGTAGTTTTTCGATATCCGAGTAGATCATCGAATCGGGGGAGGCCGAAGTCGTGATGAAATCCGTCCTGTTGCGGCCGCCGCCTATTGCCGAATGCGCCCGTGCCCCTCCGCCGTCCAGGATGCGATTCAGCCGGTTGCGGGCAATTGCCCGCCGGAGCGCGAACGCCGGGGCCACAGAAGCGACTGCCCGGTCAATCCAATTTGTCGGAGTCGTGGCCGGTCTCGTCATCGCCCGAACCTCCGCGCCCGTCCATAGCTCACCCGCGTTGCCGCCGAACCTGGGGAGGCCAGCAGTTCGAGTTTGTACGTCATTTCCAGTAGTTTTGTGAGTTCATCGATTGAACGGTATTCCATCGTTCGCCCGGCCACGGTGTAGCTGCCCACGCACGGGTCCCCCGCAACGTGATTGGCTATCGCGTCGAGAATCGCGGTACGCAGGGCCGCCCATGTGGTGAACGTGGTCGCCATCAGGCTTTGGCCTCCCATCCCCAGCACCAGTTTAGGCCGCACTCACGGCACCGATGCTGGGAAAATCCCTCGCAACGGGCCACGCCCAGGACGTGGATACTCCCGCAGTCCGGGCATTTTGTTTTCGTCGGTCCCTGGCGCATGGTGCCGTGGCGCTGCATCCGGTCGGTCAGGACGGGGGCCGTCCCTACGCTTGGGAGAGATACAATTTTCGCGGATTGGGCGGACTCGCCCGTGGGGTATGATTTTCGCGGTGTTACTTTTCGCTTTTTAGCCATGCGCACAATCCAAACGTGATACCGGACAAGCCAAAGTTTCACTCTCGGTATTATTTTCTTGCCAAAAAAAAGGAAAAGTCAAGCGAAAAAGTACCACGAAAAAAGAGGGCTACTCTAGCCGGGTGGATGAAAAATCATGCTAAAGCATTACAAAAAAGTTCTTGACAATGCGCAAAGACAAGCGCATTATGGGATCACGCTCGAAGTCAGAGCATGACACACAAGGGGCGCGACGCCCACGACAACGGCCCGCGAGGGCCAGAGAGGAGCTACGGAAATGAAGTATGAGATGACCGACGAAAGGAAAGGACCGCTTTGTCGCATCAGGGCGAAGAAATCCTTCGCCAACATAACCGCTGGCGACCTTGGTGGCTGGATTGAGAAGGCGGAAAACCTTTCTCAAGACGGCAACGCCTGGGTGTTCGGCGACGCTGAAGTGTCCGGCTTCGCCAGGGTGTCCGGCAACGCCCGGGTGTACGACAACGCCCGGGTGTTCGGCTTCGCCAGGGTGTCCGGCGACGCCTGGGTGTCCGGCTTCGCCAGGGTGTGCGGTGACGCCCTGGTGTACGGCAACGCCAGGGTGTCCGGCTTCGCCCGGGTGTCCGGCGACGCCCGGGTGTGCGGCAACGCCAGGGTGTCCGGCGACGCCGAGGTGTTTGGGGATTGCGAGGAGTCGATCGAGTATGACACAGGCAACGCCGAGGTTTTTTAATTTTTTCACGCCGGGGCCGGTCCCCACGACGGCCCCTAAACGGCCCACGGGCCACGAAAGGAGCTACGGAAATGAAAATCACGCTGAAAAATGACACTGAAATCGAAATTGATGACGCCCAAATCCAAGCGGCGGCGGAAATGGCCTACAACGAGGATATGGATCAGGCGATCATGCCGGACGGGCAAATCCTACCCATCGAGCATCCAAACTCCGACGGCGCCTTGTGCTACGTCAACAGCGTCGGGCAGTTTTGGACCTAACCCACGCCCGGGCCGGTCCCCACGACGGCCACACGCCCGGGCCCCGGGGCCAAGCGGGGCAGACGCGGGGCGCGAGTGAGGCGCCTTGACACACCACACGGCCCACGGGCCACGAAAGGAGCGGGAAAAATGAAAATCGACATCCGTAAGAGCATCAAGATGCAGCATGACAGAGTGAGGCGCAACGCTGACGGGACATGGGATGTGTTGGACTATGAGCATCCCAATCAGGCGAGCAAGGGCCGTTGGCTGTTTTACGCACACGACGACGCTGATGCGCAAGAGCAAGCGGCACGCGGATACTAACCACACACCGGGGCCGGTCCCCACGACGGCCCCACGAAAGGAGCGGAAACATGCAGCATAGCCTGATCACTACAGGACGGGCGGCCCAAATTGCGGGCCTGACAAAACCCCACATCGCCCGGCAGGCGGCGGCGGGAATCATCCCGTGTGCAATCAGGCTGGGGAATTTCTGGGTATTCCCGGAGCAGGCGTTCCGGGAATGGGCCGCGATCCCCCGGCACCGCGGGCGGAAGTCGGTGGCGAAGGACTAAACAACACAGGCGCCAAGGCGCAGAGAGGCCCGATCTTCCCGCCCGGGGAGGACCGGGCCTTTTTTGCGCCCCGGTGCCGCACATCTAACCGCCCCCGAGGCGGGGCGGTGAAAGGAGGGGCGGGTTGCCCCCTGGCCCGGACGGGATCACGGCTACCCGCTCCCCGGACCGGTGGTGCTATTGTTGCTGGCCTATATTCCGCCGCCTTAGCCACTCTGCTATCAGCAGGGCCTCGGCGCGGCCGTCATCCTTTTTGCGGGTCAGGTGAGAAGCGGCCAGGGACGGGAATAATCTGCGGGCAAGGGCAAGAGACAATTCCTTGCGCTTCTTGGGATTCCCTGGGGACTGTACTCCCATGTCGCGTGTCCATTTAGCCGGGGACACGTCCTTGTCATGCGGGATGTCCAACGCCTGGAACCACCCATCTACCCGGCCCACAGATCTCCCAAACTTGAGGCCGCGGCTACCTGCCTCGCCGGGGCGGACCCCGGGAAGCTCGATCACGGCCAGGGTTTCACGTGCCCATAGGCAGGACACCTCTTGCAGTGCCACCAGGCCCGCGGGGTCCTCGAAGTCGAACACAAGCGGATCGTCGCCATGGCCCAGGATCGCCACTGCCCCGTTTTTCCCGCCGTCTACACCGATGAAAATCTTAGCCATCTTGCAGTCCCTCCTCGTATTCCCGATTGATTCGCAGCCAGCACAAAAAACAGATCCATCGCTTGCCGATGAGCCACCCGCCCCTTGACCCCGTGACGCCTTCGCCCCTGGGCCACTCACATAGACAGCATGACAGCGTTTCCGGTGCGGGCGGGTCGCTTAGGTCTTCTGTTTGCATCGTTTCCGCCTCCTCTCCCGCCACACGAGCCAGCGAAACGCCAGCACATAGGCTGTAAATTCCAGCCAGTACAGCACGTCCCGAACCGTCCAGCGGGTATCGTTCATAAGCACGTCCTACCGCCCAACGTCTCCGCGTTGATCCCGCTCGTGAACACCTGCCCGGTGTCCAGCACTATTTGCGCCCGGCGCTTCCGACCGGCCTGCACGTCATACAGCCGCTTGTCCTTGGCCGCTTGCTTGCGCTGCGCCAGGGCCGTCTTCCCGTCGGGCGTGAATATCCCAATCATCCGCTCGGGGATAACGTAGTTCCCGTAACCCACATGTAGTAACTTTATCATACCAACCCTCCCGCTTGGCACGGGTCCAGCCTCCACCCGTGCTCGGTTATTTGGTCCACCGTCATTTTCATGGCGTCGGCTATGGCCGGGATGGCGTCGCTGTTCCCGCAGTGGCCGCACCGGACGAAAGTGCCTGGGGCGCCCCACAAAAAAATCATCCCGGACCCGGCGCATATCACACACGAAATATTTCGCCGCGCCTCCCTGGCCCATAGGCTTGGGTTGTCTTGGCGCCATTTGTACCACCTATCGTCCAAGTCCTTTGGCGTCGGGAAGTACCGGCACTCGTTGGTCACGCCCTCGATCATGTCGGTCCAGGCCACGGCGGGAAGGCTGCCGAATTTCCGAAACCAGATTTTGACCTGCTCATCGGTGAGAGGCTTCCTATTCCACCAGCTCACCATCCGCGATAAGCCGTTCTCGAACTCGTCGAAACGCATCGTCTTGCCCTCCTGAATTTGGGTATCCGCCGTTTAGAACCTTCGTCATGTTTATCGGGCCGGTAAGCCAAAACAGGCTTGCCTTCCAGTCGGTTTTCCTGCCTGTCAAGAAGTCGGACTCGTTCACTGATGAAAAATACGCTTCCCACCATGGCCGCACTTGGCGCGTCTTGTCCTCGGCCCACCTGGCGGATATCCGGGAGTGCATGGCGCTTGTGACGGACGTGACAGGCGGGAGGGTTGGACACCGCTCGTGATAAATTTCCACGATCTTCTGGACCGGGCAGGGGGTGGTTTTCTTTTTTGGTGGGTCTTTCTTTTTGGGAGGAGCATTATCGGGGTCGTCACTCACTCCCCCCAGGGGGGGTGGGGGGGGTTCTTCTTTACATTCTTTAACCTTCTTATCCTTCTTGTATGTGTCACCCGGTTGTTCCTCGGTTGTTCCTCGGTTGTCACCCGGTAGTTCCTTTGGCTGTTCCTTTTCTTCCCCATTGCCCTGATAAGCATCCCAATTTGTTATGGTTATTGTGCTGTATTGCCTGTTACTTTGGATGGTAAGATTTCCCATGTTTTTTAATTTTTGCATCCGCTTCCATGTCGAACTCGATTTCGCCCCTAAAAACGTGGCCGCAGAATCCCGACCAAAAATAAAGGCCCCGCGAGGCACCTCTACCTCAATGGAGCCCATGCCAACATCCACCGTTATCCATGTGGCCTTATGACATGCCCGCATGAGGCACCAAGTCCAGAGTTTCCACAGGGCATCGTTCTTGAAGACACGGCTGTCCATAGATTGTCTGTGAAGTTTTAGCCAGCCTTGGCCCATCAACTCCCCTTTATGGCTGTGGAAACGCAGGGGTGCGCATCTTTCCACGGGCCAGCCCGCGCCCGCCGAGTCCTATTTCTTCGGGAACGAAAATTCTTCCGGGCCGAAGAGCCCTCCTGTCCACTTGGACAGCCGATGGGCAAGCCTTGGTCCTATCCGTTGCCCCAGGATAGCCCGCCGAAGCGTGGCCTTGGAAACGCTGGAGGCAACACAAATTTCCTGGTACGTGAGCCGCTTGTCGTGTATCTCTTTGAAAATAAAGCGGCCCGCCCGAGACCCTGGTTTTATGGCGAGCTTTTTCATGGTGCACGGTATATCACGGGGTATTTTCGCTTGTCAAGAAAAAATTATCCACTCACGTCAAAAAAAGTCTTGACAAGCCCAAAACCCCCATGGTACGGTGCTCTCACGATGTTGATGGATCTTTGAGAATTTGGGTGCCGATCCTGGATCGTGTCCGGGATGGTTGGCCAACAGAAAGGCCGCGGCTTGATCTGGTGGCAAAGGCGGATGGGCTCATGGAATACCGATTTCCGACACGACGGTAAATCGGCTCCACGAGTTTCGGAGCGGGAAACGGGGAAGCCCGCCGGCACCCAAAACGATCTTTGAGAACGTGGCGCGGGCCATTCACGCTGGCCGGTAGAGAGGCAAGGCGTCCAAAGACATACTGGAAATTCCCAAACAGCTTGGGTGTGACATCCTGCAAGGGTTTTAGCCAGCAGCCGAGGACAGGGACCCGGGTGGGGAAACCGGGCGCGCCACAAACCACCAACTGGCGGCACCGCACCCTGGGACCGAGTCGGTGCCTGAACTCGATCCGCCCCGGGGGCTCACATCCCCCGGGGCACGGAGGAAAGATGGACCTGGGAGAAATTACCCAAAAACACCTGCGGGCACAGTGCGTCAGGGAAGTGGTTCTGACGGACACCACGGAGCCCGACGACCTCGTGGTCAACGTGGGCTCTGAGGTCGTGCTGCTGGTAGATCCGGCCTTTGACCCTAACCTGCTCGAAGTCTCTTTCGATAGGGCCTTTGTGTCGGGCTACATCGGCGGGATCGAGTGCTGGGTTGAACTGGCCTGGAATGGCGTGGCCGAGCTTGCCAACGAATACGACAAGCAATTTGTCGCGGCGTGCCAGGAGCGATACCGGGAACAATGCGCGAGGGAGGGGACATGACGGGTGCCATAACGAAAAAGACCGGCGGCAAAAAGGACGGCACAGAGTGGGGCACGGGCGAGGAGCTTAGGTTCCTGAAAAAATTGGGCACGGGCCGGGGCAAAAACCGCCGGGAAGCGCTGCTGAACTACCAGGCCGCGGCGCAGAACCGGAAAGCCTGGGGCGGGATCAACCGGGCAGAGGTCGTGCGCTACGTGCGCGAGGAACTGGAGGGGATGGGATGAAAAGCATCCTGACGGCAGAAATGCTGGAGCAGGCCAACGCCTGCAACGAGGAAGAAGACGGCAGCACGGGGCAGCTTGACCGTTTCCGAGAAATGTTCGGGGATGAGATCGAGGTGACGCCGGAGAATTTCCGGGCCGCGCACGAAGCGGGCCTGGACGTATTCTGGGCGCTCGACCTGATTTTTGATCCCCTGGAGCGCATGATGCTGGGCGCTGATTTTGCCGAGCACGTGCTTCCGATTTTCGAGGAGGCGCGGCCTGGGGACATGCGGGTCCGAGATTGTATTACCACGATCCGGCGATTTATAGCGGGTGATGCAACGGAAGATGAGTTTGACGCCGCCGCCAGGGCCGCCAGGGCCGCCGAGGCCG